>Ga0207879_100067_pt1 | contig 220178 bp, 249 predicted proteins | sample LinPmetageLP24_FD_184045 | JGI IMG/M metagenome (GOLD analysis project Ga0207879, IMG submission 184045) | Marine viral communities from the Pacific Ocean - LP-24 (SPAdes) | ecosystem: Environmental > Aquatic > Marine > Oceanic | place: Pacific Ocean | collected 2009-08-30
CCACTTCTCTGTGCTTCACGATCGGCCGATCCCAGTATCATCTCTCAATCGTCGGCGAGTCCGTGAAAAGCTGAGTAGGAAGGAGCGACGATCGTCGTGCGAGGGCGGTGCATGACTTCGGATATTGGCCTCTCCGCCTGTCCGAGGCTTCAGGCAGACTGGCATATTCCAGGTCTTCCTGTCGTCCAGCGTCTCAACCTTCAAGCGTGCAGCTAGTGCGCTCCAATCGGCAGATCCTCAACAGGTCTAAATCAAGGCTCTAGAGGAACATCGTACGATCCTGCTGCCTCGGATCAGCCCAGGACCGCGCAATCAAAACGAACACGAGTGTGCCACGGCAAACGGGGAGCTCACCAGGTAGCTGCCAACGCGTCATCCACCTGCGGCATATAGGGCGCAGCTAGGCAGAAGCCTAGCCGCGTCGTCGTGAGGCATTTCTGCGACTGGCGGTTGTATCCAAGTGTGCAGGCCCAGTCCGTGGCATCTCAGTCTCCGGAAAGTGCTGCTGTGAGGGGACGGTGATGGTGCGACGGCGAGGCAGATTGCGAGAAGGCTTGGACGCTGCTGAGCTCGTAATTCGGCCAATGCGAGTGAACCTGAGAGAGAATCCGCATCACAGCTGCTCAGCAGCATCGAAGTTGTAGGGGCTGATCGCGGATTCTTGTTGAAGCTAGCCCGCACCTCGCTGGCGTGGTCTTCTCAGCTGCGGCGTGGCCGATCAGGGGAGCCTGGTTGAAAGAAACAGGATTCGAGGCAGAAGGGCCGAATGCGCACGAGACGCGAGCACCGAGCGTCGCAGAAATGGAGACTTGGTAGTTATTAGAAAAGGATGAAGGAGGAGGAACAGCGAGCGATGGAGGACGCGAGATTCTTATACCCCGCCAAAGCGGCGCGTGGCCCGTGCATGCGCCTTGCCTGATGGGGCGGTCGCGGTTTCCGCATGCGGGCTTGCCGTCTGGTCGTTTACTTAGTTTTAAAACCCCGCTAGCTTGTAATAAAACTCCTAGCAATCAAACATATTACGGATTTGTTAATAATTAATAATAATTATGATGCCAAAGCGTTTTTGATAAAAAAGGAAACAAAAGATTAAAACCTATTAATTAAGTTTTGCGCTAAAGGCAAGATTATAACGCAAGGCAAGCTATTTCAAATGTTTTGGAAAATAAAGTATGAAACTTTAATAGCAAAAAGCATTTTTATCCTAATTTATTAAAGCAACTTTAAGCTTAGGGAATAACGCATTTTCAAGCCTCGCATAATAAATGAGGTTAAGAAAAAGGAAATAACGAAGTTATATAAGAAATTTAAACTTGTTATTTAAGCTTTTAACAATAAAAGTAAGAAGGAGATATTAACTTAATTATCGATAATCTAGCGAATTAGTTAAAGGCTTATTATTTGTATAGCTGCAGCGGTAAGACACTTGCAATGCCTCTGGCACTTACCCAAGTTAGATATAGTAATTAAAGATATCATGCAAGTTTACATTTAAGCGCATACGAAACTAATTTAGCAAGTCTTTGCATAATTACTTAGCTATAATTTGCTATTCGGAAGTTGCTTTTAATTTGTCAATAGCAACATAACATCAAAATCCAATAGCAAAGGAAATTAAAGCTTTAAATGCACATTTGCAATAGTAAATAAACAACTTGGAAAAAAGTCTCCAGTATATCCTTATAAACCTGCAATTAGCTAAAGTTTATATCTTCATTAACAAATCTTTTGCTAACAACAAAAATTTAAGCTCCTAAATCGGATTTGTATTAGTTATCGGCACCAAATCGGAAGGGGTTGTAAAGTTCACCTTGATTAGGAACATTATACACACAAGTTCAACGAAATGCAAAAGGGTAACTTATGCTATGCTTGCTTTAAAGCTATATGTTATAATAATAAAAATTAATATGTTAATTACATTGTTAAGCATTATCAATATAATAATTAACAAACTTGAAATCAAGCAATTGCTAATAGTTGTTTATACCAACTTTCTTTCGCTTTACAAGTATATTATTAAGTTCGATATAACAAAGAAAAAACGTTTAATAATTAATATTATATTAATTTATTAATTATACAAATGTTAAGAATTTATGAAGATATAATAAATTAATAAAGCAAGCAATCCTACTAATGCAATAATAAAGGCCAACTTTAATAAGGCTTTGCAAGAGCTTATTAATATTAATAAGTTGAAAATAAAAATGGAAGGATAGGTCTAGCGGCTTACCTGTTTCACATTTACATTTTTTATAGAAATAAGAATTAAGAGGTAACGAAGAAAACGATTTTTTATTTAGATTTTTACTTTCTAATTTAAAGCACTAATAAGGTGGCCTTGCAATAATATCTTAATAAGAACTTAGCCGCTGATTTTATTATAAGGGATTACTCCTATACGGAGGTATAAAAAAGATGTTGCTATAAAAAATTAACTTATGAAATTAATTCGAAATAAGGTTTCAAGCATTGTTCTTATAAATATCACTAACTTTGAAGGTAACGGTAGCGATGGCAGCAACAGCTTTGGCAAGGATTTTTGCTTCGGCCTTTTCTTTATTATTATCTTTTTTCTTAACAACGTTAATGGTCATAAAATGATTAACGCTATTGCATTTCTTGATTTATTTATTACTATTATTCTTCTTTTTTCGCTTCCCATTAGCCGGGAGCTAAAAGGAAGCTAAAGGGGTTGTAGCGGCGGCAACAGTAGCAGCAATAAGCATAACAATAGAAAGAATTTGCTTTAACATTTCCTTTATCTTTTACAAAACTTTTGTTTAGCAAAAAGTTTTATTTAATAAAAAGAAATAAAGGGGAATTTACGGAATTGTTAGTCTTAAGAGTTATAATGCGATAATAAAAGATTTTGATTTTATTTAAAAAAGTAGCATTAACATCCTCAGGAGTGTGACGGCTTAACGGAGTTCATTGAAGTAGCTACAATACAAGTAGAAAAGATAAGGAGAAAAAGAGGATCGTAAGGAGCCTCGAACTTAAGTAGGAGGGAGGCGACCGCTAGTCGGCTACAGCCCCTTGTCATAACACCACGTGATGCGCTTTCGCACGTGATACGCGCGAGTCGCATGTGCTATCACATTACCCCCCCTTGCAAAGAAGGCTTATCTTTAAGCCGAGTAAAGAATTGCCTTTATTTTTTAGCTATTATTATCGTATCATCTTTTAGGCTTTTATAAGTATCATTTTCTTTTAACTCCCAAGCAATAATCCATCGATTTAAAAGCTTTAGTAATTTAGGTAAGCGCGGGTAAGCGAGGTGGAAATCACGAAGTTTATAAGGGCAAGTGCGGAAGTTTGCGGCAGGGTAAAATTCTGAATCGGGATCAAGTCCTTTCTAATAAGCCTAATAACGTAAAGTGCCGTCTTATTTTAATTAAGCGTTTAGGATGTTTTATATCTTTTATTTTTGTTTCATGTTTACGACAAGCTTGTTTTGCGGTGGTTAGATCTATTTAGGTAAGAGGTTATTTGCATATCGGCGGAACTTATTTGCGAAGAACATTAGGTGGACTTTGATAATATCAAGTAAGTTTAGGTGATAAAAGTATTTTTTCTTGATTAAGACTTGATACGGTCTAGCCCACTGGTTATCGAGTTTTTTTTTTGGGCAACGTATTCTTCAATTTTTTGTTATCATCCAGATTATGTCGTTTACATCCCAGTCAACTTCTTGCTAGGATTTATCGGCGTCACGCTACTTTCTAGCTTATTAATCTTGAAGGAACTGTTTTGCTTTTGCCTAGATTGCTTTATAGCGTTTAGCAAAGACGTGAGCATTGACCTAGTTCAGTTTCTCAGTCACTATCAACTTTTTAGAAGGCGGTGGAGTATTTCAATTCCAGCTGGTTTGTAGCTTATACCCGTACTTAAGCTAGTACAACAATATTCCTAATGATTTATATAGCAAGGTAAGCTGGGCATAATCTATTATTGGGAGGAGTTCGGATTAATTGTTTTGGTAGTAGTTAATAAAAGGCCAAAGTTTTTGGTTTAGGTATTGATTTATGATTTTGGTTTAGCTATTAGTTTAAGCGTGGTAAGCGGTGAAAAGCTTTACCTTGATGCTAAGGATGCAGCAAAACTTTTTTTAAAATAAGGAAATGAATTGCGAGCGTTGATTTGATATAATAGACTTTGGTGGGTTATTAAATCTTTAGCAATTTAAGATAAAGAATTGGGCTAAGTCTTATGCTATGCAAGTGGAATAATAAGGGATGGAGGTTACCTTTTTGGAAAAGCGGTTTATAATAACGAAAACTGAGTTAAAGTCGAACTTATCTTTTAGCGCATTCTTGAAGTTCATTATTAAGTGTTGTTAAAGCCGATTAAGGATAAGCAAGAGATATAAGTATTTGGATGTTTTATTTCGCTAGTGGTTTGCTTTGTTACAAGTAAGGTAGTTAGAGATAAATTTAGCGATGTCTTTTAGCATCTTTGGCTAGTAGTATTTCATTTGTAATAATCTAAAAGTTTTAGCCTTTCTTGGATAAGCTATCGATACTTGGTTATGTACATGTTGAATTAATCAAGCTCGAAGGGAATTCACATTAGGTATTTAAAATCTTCTTTTATATAGAAGTAATTTATCCTCACGTAGGGTATATCACAAATCCAGCTTTTATGATTCTCGGCGTTAAGTTATAAAGATATCATGAGTTTTATTAATGTGGATTAATTTGGTGACAAGATTTGTCTTGTTATTTAGGTTAATCTGGATAGGAGCTAAAGTGCAAACGTTAGGTAGCCGTTTCAATTTTTGGAAGATGCGAAGGTTGATTTGGTTCGGGTGAATTAGAGTGCGGGTTTGTAACTTGTCCTTGGATTTGACCTGACTTTTGACATCTTGTTCTCGGCGAGATAATGTATCTGTTGCTGCATTCTGATTTCTTAGCCGATATATAATCGTAAAGTAAAAGTCAGATAGGATTTTAGACCATTTTGCTTATCGACTTATTAACTTCTTGGTGGTCATAAAGTACTCTAGTGTTTTGTGGTTCGAAAAGACCTGGAAGCGTTAATAGCTCTCTTGCAAAATTAATTCCGCGCGCTAATAAACCAGCGATTTCATAATTGCCAGCATCTCCTTATCATAAATGTCGTAATTCAATTCCGTTGGGGCTATAATCTTGGACAAGAATACGATTGGGTACTAATGTTTTTCATGCTTTTATAAAAAAACCCCTAAAATAACTCCATCGAACGCGTTAGTCTTGATACAAGTTTCCAAAGCGGCGTTATAATGTTTCAAACATGTCGAGATAAGGACGGCTAACTTAAGTTTCTTAAAGGCTTTTATATAAGGCGAGGTTATATCGAACGGGACAAACGGCTTAGTGAGTTCAACAAGGGGTTTGGCAATCTTCTCATAATCGGGAATAAATCTTTGGTAGAAATTGCAGAAGCTTAGGAAAGATTAAATTCCCCTTATTGTTAAAGGGGATTTTTAATTACAGACACATTTGGTAGCCATAAGATCGATCTTGATTTTTTTAGTTATAATAAAGAACCTTAAGAACTTGATCTTTTTAATGTAAAACTTGCTTTTGTATATATTCGCTAGAAGATTATATTCTTATAAGTATGCTAATACTTTTTTAACATAAACCTCATATTTTAAGGGATCATTAAAATACATAATAATATCATTTAAATAAGCTATACAAAATACGTTTAAGTAATCAAATAACACATTATTCATGTGTCGCTGGAAAGTGGCTGGATCATTGGTAAGTTTAAAGGGTATTACTTTGCACTTGTAATTGCTATATCAAGTACGGAATGTTATATACTTTTCCAAAGCGAGGTTCATGCGGATTTGGTGGAATGCACTTTGGATGTTAATCTTTGTGAAGACTTTAGCTTGTCTTAGCCGTGCGAATAGCTCGTTGATTAGGGGAAGCGGGTATCGGTCTTTCCAAATAATTTTGTTTAACTTCCGATAATCGATGTAAAAACGGAAGTCGTCATTTGCTTTCTTGATAAATAAGGTGGGACATGCAAAAGGGGCGTAGCTTGATACGATAAACCCCTTATCTAAGTTTTCCTTCAGGTATTTCTTCATAACTTGGAACTCCGCTTCGCTTTATTAATACAAAAATTCGTAACCGTAATCGATATCCTTCTTTAGCTTAATCTTATAATCTAATCCAGAAACCGAATTTGAAAGATTATCCGCGATGCTCTTAAAGAATGCGCTTGCGAATTCTTAGTATTATAAAGAAAGTTTTTCGCATAAGATGTCTTTATAACTAAGCTTAGCCTTTAAAAATTTCTAAAGTTTGGCTTTTTATGCTACCCAATCGATTGTTTTATTAATCTTGCTTAGCGTAATAATAAAAAGCTTTAAGCTTTCTTATTTGAGGGCATAATGAAAATCGAAAGCGCTTACTTTTATAATGTTTGTTTTTGGTAATTGTTGCTATTTCGTAAGATGCCGCCAGGCGGGTATTACATACTTCGGAAGCGGTGGGGAGGGTCGATCGAAGGTAGGGGCATGTAATTCTCATTTCATAACCCATAAGGATTTCTGCATCAATGTAGTATGCGTGATCGCAAAGGGTTTTTGAATCATTCGCCAATTCTTTTGATGCCGCTTATCTCGGATGCGTTTTATTTGATAATGTTCCTTACGCTTTAGGCGTCTTGCCGCAAGATATGTTTTAGTAAAGGGAAAATGTTATTGGGATTTGGCATTAAGTGAGGTAAGATTATAAGGCTTTGCAAGGATCGAAACGCTAGCTTAAGCAAAGGCTATAATAATTTTTCAAGGTCTCGAGGCATCCTCTTTATTTATCGCCGCTTATCAAGAGAAGACATTTACCTAATCGGCAACTTGGATGTTATGAGGATTAAGGGGTCGGATAGCTTCGCAAGTGGTATAAAGAAGGCAAAAAGGAAAAGAGGGAATATCTTTATTATAAAGCCATATCAAATAACAATTTTTTATGTTAAGCCAGATATCAAAATGCAATATCTAAGTTTATTTTAAGATAATTTTATAATTCCCGAAGTTAAGTATAACAAATAAGATTTGTTTTTAAATGCAACAATTGATTAGCAGGTTTAGCAAGATCGCATGCGATGTAATGTTATTACCTTAATTATCGTAACCTTTTACTTAGACGGATTTAAGGAGTAAGATGAGGGGGATATCAAATTTCCTAGCAAGGTCTTTAATCAAAGGTATATCAATAAAGGCGAATTCGCTTGCTTTAAAGTTAGAAAAATGCGGGTAAGGTAATTCCAATGCTATTGCAAAATAGGGTATTAGGAATAGTAAAACTTTTATCACTTATTAGCTAACATATATCGATCTTTTAAAGATTGATTATTTATCTTGAGAAGGAGTCTTCTTTTAAGATTGCTTGTTTCCTAATTCATCAAGATTTTCTATGTTTTTTGAAGCATTTACTTCCAAAAAGAAGTCTTTACTTAGGAATTATTCCAATGTCTCTACTTGCATAACACTAAGATTAGCAAGGTTATGAGGTTTTAGATAATCTTTAACGATATATCCTATTTTTTGGCAATTATAGCAAGTGATAGCTTTTAAGGCAAGCAATATTGTAAGCGGAAATTTGGCAGATGCGGAAAAAGGTTTGCGATTTAAGGAAGGGAAAGTGAGTAAGCCTTTCTAAGGGAATAAAGTGATTCGGTTGGAAATAGCGGTGGTAAGCTTAGCGATCATGAGTGCTTGACGTTATTCTTGGGTATAGCGAATTTCTTTATCTAGGAAATCCATAACGAAGACGAAATCTTGAAAGCTATTATTGGAAGTAAACTTGTAAATGGCCCGATCTTTAAAAGACAGATAAAGGAAATCGTAAAGATAAGTAGTAAGATGTCCATCAAAAAAAATGCAAGCATCTTAAATAAGCTTAAGGAACTTTGGGTAGTAATTAGAAAACGATTAAAAAGGTTTTATTTGAAGTTAGTTTAAGAAGGTCTCAGCATCTTTTTACTTAAAAGCGTTATCGTAAATCCCACTTAAATAGCTAATCATTTCTTTAACATTAGCAAAAGAGTTTATAGCTTCTTATTTAAAATGAGGCAAAAGATATCTTTAAGCATTACCTTTAATATGATTATACAAGGCTACGATTTGGGATTTCTTATTAAAGTAATAATTAGCGTTAACATTTAACTTGTTAAGTATTATTATAAATCAAACATATTATTTTGGGCTATCGGCGTTACCAAAGAACTTGTTAATGCGAAGCTCTTAAAAGCGTTTCCTATAGCTAAAGTGTTTACTAAATTTAACGCGATAAGTGAGATTATCAAAGGACTTATCTTTACTAAAGCTTTCGTCAAAAGAGCCGTCATTAAAGTCGGCTTTAGAGGCAGTAAAAGCGCAAGCTTAAGTCATAAGTTGGCTAAAGAGTTCCAAAACCTTTTGCATATTTTAGTCTTACTTGTCTTAGCGCTTGCCGAACTTTTTGAAGATCTTTTAAAATTCTTTTTAAATATTTACGCGTTGGGTTGCTAGCGTTGGTTCTTTGTTATTATTATTAGAATAGTTGTTAATTGAAGATATCGTGGTGATACGAGAGTTTGGTAAAATGGAGGCGTTTTGAATATAACCTTAAGTTTGTTAATGTAAGGAGATATATGCAAGAGAAGGTGATGCGTTAGATATATCTTAAGCGCGAGGAGGCTAAGCTTTGTTAACCATCGAGATAGAGGTGTTAGTGGAAGGTGTAACTCTTGATATAGTTCCTAAGGAATTGCGGCGGAGCTTATTGGATTTTTCGAAAGGATTAGAAGTACTTATCTGGGAGTATCGAGGTTTTGTTTAAAAGAAAGGGAGCGCTGCGTATTATAGCTGCAACTTGATTGCGCTTATTAGATGCTTGAAGAAATAGCGCGTGCGCTTGAAGTGTTTGAGAGTAGGAAGCTAATGGAGTACAATTCGACTGCGCTTATCAGGTGCTTAAGGAAATCAGCTAAGATATTAGGACCTTCGTAAGTAAGGTTGGTCTTTTCTGATGTGATAGCTTAATAAAGTTTATTAAAGTAGTTATAATACAAGTAAAAAATATAAGGAGAGAAAGAGGATTATAAGGAGCCTCGAGCTTAAGTAGGAGGGAGGCGGCCGCTAGTCGGCTACAGCCCCCTGTCACAACACCACGTGATGCGCTCTCGCACGTAATACGCGCGAGTCGCATGTGCCATCACAAGGAGTTTTCGATTTAATAATTACATTAATAGATTTAACGTTGATAAAGGTATAAGAATATAATATGCACCTCGCTTAGCTTAGCTTAGCTTTCATAACCTCGCTTATGGCATAAACAAAGGCTCGCTTAATTTAAAGATATTACAGGCTCAGGGACCCCCTACAAAGCCTGTAACTCCGGTAGTTTAGAAGGCTCGCAAACCCCTTTATAAGGGTTATTTATAAAGCTCGCAAAGCCTCCTTAAAATAAGAGTTATTTGCAGCTTGCGATGCGATGCGATGTGAGGCCTTGGTACTAGGCCTAAATAGGTAACTAAAGCGATGAGAGCTAGCCGAGCCTTGGCAATTAGAGTAGTTATAAGGACCTAGAAATCCCCCTTCAATAGAATCATCATTCACACCGATTATTACTTCTTTACAGCTTGTACCTACATCCCCGCTACAATAAAAGTATTAAAATTTCTCGACGCAATCTCACTTAATAAAATTATTACCCGATTAAGAAGTGTAACTTTCAAAGCCTTAAGAGCTTGTTTGTCGTCACAGGCAATTAGTACTTCTATGCTTCTTATATTTCGTAGTAACAGATTTAATCCGAATAACCAACATTTTCTGTTTTTCTTTTGTTGTTTTCATATCAGCCGATTTAAACAAAATAACCGGCCCCTTTTAGTTGACTTATTTATTTTCCGCCGACCGATTATATCTATAAAATCATATGTTATTCAGGCCTTCGCGCTACGTAGAAGTTTGTTATTATTTATAAATACTTACAAACATATATACACATTTTAAATGCGATAACCTTGGAATAACCTGAAAGCCCTCGCTTGGGCTATTAAGATAAGCCTGTTGTACTGTTTTATTAGCGACTTGGGATCATCTTTATATAAGATCATCCCTCTAGTTGGTACAGACGGGTATTGTAGTACAAAGAAATGGTCTCGCACCGGTATTCTCATTTAGCTGAGCATGCTTCCCGGAATGGTATTGCTTTACAGACCCGCTAAGATTCCTCTTCCTTTGTTCATAAGACAAAGATATTAAGGCCAAGCTTTCTTAACACTGTCCCAAGCGTAACGAACTTTCTTAAGCATTTATGAAAAGATGCAGCAATCCAACCAGAGACGATCTAGGTTAGTAAATTTGTGGACTTTCAATTGTGTCATCAAAGTAAAATTCCCAGGCTTTTAGGTGTTCAGTACCGACCCATTCGTCCCCTGTCGTGGTTTCAAGAGAAACGTTATTGACACGCAAATAGCGCAGTAGCGAAAATCTCATCGTCACGGGTTTCTTATTATCGCTGCAATGTCGCACTATTAGCCGTCCTGATGACTCTAGCATGGGGGTGCTTCTTCTGGGAGGTGTATTTCTTCAGCGACCCAACATCTTCGTCGAGTATTGACGACCAGCTGCATTTACTACCGTCTCATACTTTACACCATGCCAATAAGCCAGAGCAATCACAAGGGCTGGAGTTGGGGCACCTCACGGACCTTACACATACGTCTGTTATCGAATACACGCGTCAAGTCATCAGGCCGGTTCAGTTTCAGGGCAAGAGACCCGAGTTGACACGCATCAATAAACGCCTTTTGGGGCCTTGGATACAAGTACAAAGGGCAAAGATGTCTGCAGCCGCCATTCCAATGAAGGAAACTCTTGTATTAGAGATCCCTATCCCTCCAGAAGCAGATACGAGCATATTTTCCTTTGGGATGGCATCAACAGTGCCAAGAATGCAAGACTCTATCTCTGGTATCTCGCACTGGCTGTCACACTCCCAAGCCCAGTTGCATGTCCTTGCGCCTGCAGACCACAACGCTTCACATGTAGAGGCACATATGCGAAAAGCATATATGAATGTAACAATTCATGCAAACCAACTTCCGTTTGCAAAGAGATATGTTTCTCTTGTCGAAAAACTCTATAAGGAGCGGAGTGCCAACACTCGATGGCTAGTATTAGTAGACGACGACACATTCTTCCCCTCTCTCGCCTCGCTTGCGTCCCATTTCACCCGAACCTACGACCCGACCGTACCGCTCATAGTTGGGGCTATATCTGACGATCTGCGCGTCATCGAGATTTACGGGATGGCTGTGTCAGGGGGAGGAGGAATTTTCAGTATGTAACATTTCTTTTAAGTCAATCACGCCTCGCAATGAATTTATGTTCCACCCTGACTCGGATGACTCTGAGCTCAGATTGTTTGCGAGAGGGCTAACACAATAAAGTCTCTATCCCTCTTGCGGAACAATTACTGCAAAAAAGAGTGTGGAGCAAATGCTTGGCCCTCCCAAATAATGAGGGAGACGAGGTAAGCCCCTAGAGATCAATGAGCTGGTCGCTCACTTACCAGTTTGAATGAGCTCCTCGACAATTGTCTGAACATCTTCACACAAGTTAGACCCACCTTTGATTCCTCGCTGCATCAAATGGATATATATAATGGAGAAGGGTCTTCGCCCGAAGCTGGCTATCTTGAAAGTGTAAGTCATCCAAAAAAAACTCCTCCAACCCCCTCCATCACAAAACAGCAAAAACAATAACCCAAAATACCCATTATACATCCTGGAAGTTGTGATGCTCCGAGCACAATGCAAAATCGTCCCCAATAACCATTGTCTCCTGACATCATGTGTACCGCAGGGTAGAAAGCTACTGAGCATCCACCACTGGAAAACATGGTACGACTTCAATGTATCTCAAGGCGCTGCTGTGGCGGTCGCAACCGGTGACGAAGGAATTTTCCAACGGTGGCTCTTCGAAGGCGATACTGTCCTTTCCAATGGCTACTCTGTCGTTGAATATCCACGTACTGGTGACTATGGGGGCATCACTGAGAAGGAGCTCGGCGAGGTAGAATACACCTGGAACGAGGGTGATCCAGAAGAACTGTGGCGTTACGTGCACATGATGGGCCCACTGCGGCCTCGAAAAACATCGGAGAAGAAAAGAAGTGCAAGACTAGTGGACGCGGTGGAAGTTAGCATACACGAGGGTCGGGCGTTACGGCAGACTTATGTCGAGAAATCGCAAATCAATACTGTATTTCGACCCAGGGAACGGGTGGTCGAGCTCCTTTGGCTGTTTTGATATTAAATGTAGTATCAACTTACTGGAGTGTCTCTTAGAAATATATTAGAAATCATAATGATTTTCCCCGTCTCAACTGTAGTAGTAGGTAAGAGTGGCGCTGATCCGTGAACGCGCTGCCATCGCCACTCTGTCCACTGTTCTGACGCATGCAGTAAGCAATTACTACAATCGCATGCCTCCCGGCACAGAAGAGCATAGTTTCATATCCAGATAATGTGGTCCCTGTGAATAAGTGCTGTTTATTGCATGTGGTTCCCGACTTTGTTGTAAGGTCCGGACTAGGAGCATCAATGAATCATTGGGAAGATTCGGATATATATCTTAGCACAACTAGGCTGGGTACTGTAGTGTAAGATCGCGAAGCGGATCGATGTAGGTATGGATAGTAGCCGAGGTAGAACTGTATGGTAACTTTGTGAATAATTTAAGAGATGGTGATAGGTCGTAGTATTGATTTGTCTTGTAAGGTGTGTGCACATGTCATCACTTCTTGATCTCGCTGGACCTTTTGAAGGAGTTTTATAACAGATGGAACAGTACCGTAGTCACTCAGATGTGTCAGTCTGGGCTGGCATTTTAGCGGCATTTTATATCCACTTAGAAGGTCAGGAAGCCTTTGAGAATCCAGGTTCTCTGTTGAGCTGCTGCTCTCGGGGAGCTTTGTCATTCGAGTAGGAAATTATTAAGATATGATTTTGATACCTAGTCGGCTTATAGTACTCATTTCTAATACTGAAGGCAGGTTTTCGTATCTTTTCATTTTATTATGAACGAAAGCCTTCCCAACCAGGCAAGAGATCACGACCAAATGCTAATGTAGACTGAATCCCCCAAATTGCTGCGGATTGAGAATTCAACCAGCCTCGATCAGGCTTCGTATCGAGTGCATGGCAGAGCCTCTGTAGTCCGGGGCACACAGCTGACCTGATAAGCTACAAAGGAGGCAAAGATTGCACCATTTAGATCGCCTGTAGAACGTACGATGTGTTTGCATATCTTTGAAAGTAGAACCATGGATGCGGATCCTGTGTCACCGGACCGAGATGTGGGTGATGGGCACTCAATAGATTCGCCTTGGGAGCGACGAAGTAACGCTTCGATTTGAGTAACTACACCCAGCAACACTTGCTCGCAATCAGGTGCGTATTTCGTCACTTCGTCAATGCCTCCCCCACTATCGGACTTCTACCGCTGCTCCCAAGACTTGCCAATACTCGAGATCCAGTTCCACTGCGGCTTCACTCCGTCCATGCTTAAGCGAGAAAGCCCCTCGGCCCCTTTCCCCTAGGCGAGCGACTGATCATGGAGAAAACCCATCTTCTTAAGCACACCAAGTCATTCGCCAAGGCCGATTGCAGACGGAGCGCCCCCGAGTTCACACGCTGAACAGTCACCTAGCTCGGTACTAGCACTACTCCGTACCTAGTCTCCCATCGCCTTTTGCCGGAACAGACAAACAACTTGGTATGGAGGAGTTATCTGGTATGGGGGAAAGAAGAATTTTCTTCTGTTAGCTTTGCCGTTGCAGCGAAGCCAGGATGCGTAGCTTGCAAGCCGTCCTGTCCTAGATAGCCCAGAAGCAACAGCATACGGCGCCTGAAGCGAAGGAGAACCCCCGTTGGTGCTGCACCCAGCTTTCCAACCTTTCGCCACACCTTATCGAACGCCAGAAGGCCACAGAGGTGAAGCAACATGACAGCTGCATGCCACGCTACGTTCCGGGTGGTGTGGGGTGCGGGGTACTCCAGACCCGTCTACTTATCCTGACCCAAATTCAAGGACTTGGTATGGGGGTTATAAGACTCCGTTGCTCCCCTCCCCACCTATATGACATATTCTCACTATCACAAGGCAGACTGAGCACTCAAGCAAGCCTGCAGTTGAAAGCATTCGGACCTGGTGCTAGACAAATTTCATCATGGGTTGCTTTAATCTCCATGCCTCGAATACGGACGACCCGCCAGAGGTCCGCAATTGGCGCATCCACATCATAGCACTTATCGCGTCAATGGGATCTGTTGCTATGGGTTACGATACCAGCGTTATTGGAGGAACAAGTAAAGTGGCCTGGAAACTCAAGGATGCAAGATTCTGACACAATCCAGTGGCTCTCGATTCCTTCAGGAGAGACTTCGGACTGGCCGATGTCTCAGCTCACACTCGAGATACTCTACAGGGCAATATTGTATCAACGTTCCAAGCGGGATGCTTTTTCGGGTCTCTACTCACTTTTCCTCTTGGTGAAAAGTTTGGACGCAAGAAGGCAATCATGTTCGCAAGCTTAGTATTCTGTATTGGCGGTGCAATGATGGCTAGTAGTCTCACTGTAATCATCTGTTGCCGGGCTAACGGGATTTACAGACCGCTGCGAACGGCGTCATTGCTCTCATTATTGCTGGGAGGGCCATTGCTGGCCTAGGTATCGGCGCAGTGTCTCTCCTCGTCCCAGTATATATTGCCGAAACTTCCCCCCCTTCGATACGTGGTCGCCTTGTTGGAATATTTGAAGTTCTCTCGCAGTAGGTCCCCTTCACCCAACCCGAAACTGGCCTCACTGACCTGATAGGGGTGGTGGCATGTTAGGTTTCTGGATCAACTATGCCGTTAATCGCACTATCAGCGTGGAGGGTAAGACTCAGTGGATAGTTCCTCTTTCTCTACAACTTATTCCCGGTGCCCTTTTGTTCTTTGGTATCATGTTCTGTCCCGAGTCTCCACGGTATGTATCTCATGCTAAACACTCAAATCTGCGCATACACTACTGACCCCTTCAAGATGGTATGCGAAGAAGGACAGATGGGAGGAGGCAGGCAAGACCCTTGTCTCAAATCCGTCATCTCGATGAAAGCCATCCTTATATCCAAAGAGAGCTTTCAGATATCCGGGAACAAATCGTCATGTCCACGCCAGCTAATGGGCAACCTATGAAGAAAATGGATATGCTCAAGAGGCTCTGCCAGAAGGGCACCAGAAACAGGATCGCCATTGGCTTGTTCCTGATGGCTTGCCAGAATCTCACTGGCGTCAACGTTAGTATATCAGACGTATGCGTATTGAACATTGTCTAACCTTCACAGATCATTACCTACTATTCTCCACGTATTTTCGAGACACTCGGCATCACTGGAACGGACACGAAGCTATTTGCCACTGGGTTCTACGGGATTGCCAAGACCCTTGGAATGATTGTCTTCGTATGTATTGTGCATGTTCTGATGGTTTTGGTATCAACTGACTGTCCCTCCAGTCTGTATATCTTGTCGAAAAAGTGGGGCGTAGAAAGGGACTTAGTACGTGCTATAGCTCTGCCGGGCCGCATAATCAATACTAACAGCACTACAGTCTGGGGTGCTTTTATCGGCTCGCTTCCGATGTGGTACATCGGAGCCTATGGTGAGATCATTCCTCTCAAGAACACACATGACCCTGGCTGATCAATGCTTTGAAGTCATGAGAGCGGACCCTGCAAGCGCGGCAGCGAAAGGTGTCGTTTCGCAAAGTGGTGCGGGATACCTCGCAATGGTTTGCGTTTACCTCGTAAGTGACAGTATGTTGCGAATATGCGATTGAATTTTCACTGACGCCAATCTAGTATGGATTCATTTACTGTATGACGTGGCAAGGAATTACATGGGTTTATTGCTCTGAGATATTCCCATTTGACATCCGTCTATTGTGTGTTGCCATCACCGTAAGTCTTTCCATCTCTCCGTCCCCCGCGGTAGAGTCTAGATCTGACTGCCCACAACAGACTGCCGATCAATGGCTGTGGTCCTTCGTGATCTCACGCACCACCCCCTACATGATCACATCTCTGGGATACGGAACTTATATGTTTTTTGGCTCTTTGATGGTTCTAATGGGAATCTGGGCTTGGTGGGCTGTTCCCGAGACTAAAGGCAAAACCCTCGAAGAGATGGAGGCCTTGTTCGGTGTTCCTGCCGCTGTTGAGGCTGCCGGATACCAAAAGGAAAAGGTTGAATGCCTCGAGGACATCCACCATTCGAAAGTCTAAGCTCGGACTTCTGTCCAGTGAATATAAGAACTCTTATGTAGCGTCTGTTGGAAAAAGAGTGAGATGGAAGCTGAGGAATTGGCAGGCGGAGAAAATATGATCAAGATTGATTCAGAGGAGAAGGATTTGGGAGGGAGACATTGTTGGGACACGTGTGCCAGCTAAATTTATCTCTTGTATATCTGTTGAATATCTGTACTTGGATCTAAGAATTTAATGATCAACGATTGTATTCATCTCAAGCAGTAGTGCGACATATATGAGCAGAAGATTCAAATAGCCTAAAAATCAAGCCGAATATGTAACCGCGCATCAGAGGAAGAGTAGTATCCTATGTACTTCGCGAGCAAGGTGCAGAGAGGAGAGCAGAAATATCGCTAAAGACCAGTTGAATGTAAACAAGCGGTCAAGCTGATTGCCAAAGTAAAATGGAACGAGTCATAACCTGTGTGATCATCATCTACGGTAGAACCACTTGTCATGACCACATACGCCTACAGAGTGCTTTCGTCGTGGAGTTCTTCAAGTAAAGACTCGCGGGGTCGAACATTTCTCAGAGTAGTAATAAGGTCTCGAGCTCCATACAAAAGAGGCTGTGCTCTTGGCGGTCTCGCCTATCACTCACGCCTGCACTCCAGACTGGCTGACTGGATTATTGACTCTCTCCCAACAAAGCGGCCATGTCGCCGGCTTGAGGGTTTATGATTGCATTGCATCAATCCCAGCCAACGAAAACTTATTCACTGTTGCTTGGCTTGAAATTTCTCGTTCCGACTTCCAACTTCCAACTTCGTAAAGATGGATCCAGTTCAAGCATCAACAACTTGTCAGCAGCCAAGATGAGGAAGACAGGGAGGAAGTAAAAGTCAAACTGTATTGAGTGGTGGAAGTGATGCACGATTCTTCCCGACCGCTAAGCAGTACCAAGAGACGCAGGCTGTCCTGATTGTCAATTACCCACTCCTTGACGACGGATTTGCTCCGAGGCTTGACTCCTTACATGTCCAGCCCACGGCCTAAGATGAAGAAGCTGTCTGGCTGTATAGGTCTGGAGACTTTGTGATCTTGATTGAGAGGACATAGGAGCTGCACAGCCTCCTCCAGCATGCTGTACCATGCTATGCAATGCGGTGGTGCTCCATCTGTTTGTTTCAACTCTACTGAGTACTGTACAGTCTCGGGTATTGGTTAATTGTCCTCCCCGTCACGCCTCCATTTCGATGTCCCGTGCTCGTGGCCGTGGCCCTTGAGGTTCTTGGGTCTTCTCCGTCTCCATTGTACTGTACCTGCCCCTACTGTATTTCACTCATACCCCGCCTGCCCGCCACGCCCCGCCAAAGCCCGAAGCGGGAAGCCAACTCCAACTGCAACTTCAACTCCAATTCCAACTCAAAATCCAAGAATTTGGCTGCTCTGGGCATCGGCAGTCTCGCCTTGGCCTGCATGGAGATGCACCAGTCAAGCACAGGTAGGAAATATGGCTTGCCGTCCTTTACCTCTCTCATCACTTCACCAGGTCCACTACTCTTCCCCTTCCTCCTCCTCCCAACCAGCGGCCCAGCCCCTTTCCGATTGTCTCCGAGGGTGGGAGGTGGGGTGGGATGAACGGACAGCGTTCTAGGTCCCCAGCTAGAAGCATCCAAAGAACACCTCAAAGGTAAGATCCCACTGTAACGGACCCCGCCTCCACCAGTTGAGCACTTGAGTGGCCGCTATTTCAGTTGCGGTATGGTACTGTAGCTGGCTGGATGCAGGCAAGGCAGGTCGGCTGCAGGTCGTAACGAAGTAACCTACCTACCTAGCTCCTAGGGAAATTTATGTTGATTTCTTGCGCTTAGATCGAGATCGGGTCTGCATAGCGATGCGTGGTGTGGTGTGGCGTGGTGTACTTGACTACTACTACCTGACACTTGATCGACTATCGACTACCTTGTACCTCCGTAGGTAGGTATGCATGATTAAGGTGATGTGATGTGATTGATGTGATGCGGGGGAGGGGCAATTCCGGCGGCTTTGATTTGATGTGCTGCGCTGCGCTGTGCTAGCTGTGTCGAGGGTTGTGGCGTACGTGCTCATGCTCTGACTTCGTGGTTTCAAAAGTCCTAAAACGACGACACACGACATATCAAGACATAAATAAGACAGAACAAGAACAAGACTCGCATCTTTCCTCATCCATGACAGCCACAGACATATATCTCTCGAGGCAATTCAACTACGTAGGGTGTTCCTTGTTTTGGGCAACGCTACGAGAGAGCGAGGTCCACAACAGGACTGCGTACCATTTATCACGAATTCATTATCTTACATGCAGTACACCGACTCCTGCCCCATCGAAATTCTATTCTGTGTCAATAAGATGGCATCGCCAGTGCAGGGAACCGCGGCAGCCCCGGTAAAAAAGGCACCTAGATCGTCGCTCTTAAGATCTTGTGAGAGATGTCGGCGAAGGAAGATTCGGTGCGACGATTATTTCCCATGCGCTGCGTGCAGTACGTAACTATTCGCCCTGAAATACTTAGTGATCATGGACCTTAGGATCAGATCCTTTGTCCCTTATCCTAGAGTCCTAAGATATTGGCAAGAAACACATACTAAAGTCCTGAATAGCACGTCTCGGGCTCCCGTGCAAATTGAGCGATGATCGAAAAGCCGAGAGATCACAGAGGTGAGTCTGAAACGCGAAAACTGAGTAGACCGCAGTAATAAGAAGCTGACATTCGAGGATACAGTGTTCTTGAGGAGCGTGTCAAGAGGTTAGAAAGTCTTCTGGCACAGCACGAGAATCGTGAACGTGAACGTGAACGTATTGCTTCACCCGCTTCGCGCCCAGCGACTCCGTCTGGCTCGATGAACTTGTCAACACCGTCGCAGCACCACCTCCGCCTGCAAATCCCGGCATCCCCATCTCTAATGTCGCCCACACCCGAAGATTCTCTGACGAGTCCCGGACAAGACGTCCAAGATTATCAGATGGGCTATGTATCATCGTACTGCTCCTCGCCGGTAGACTTCGCAACAAGTCCCGCGGGCGACTTCCCTCCATGGTCATCACCCGATGCTTTCAATCTTCCTGATCAACCTTCATTCTTTGATTACCCCAGGCGGGCGAAATCATTCCCCTCCACTCCCGGCAATAACTATGCAGATCCCAGCAGCGATTACGCAAACATCAACTTCTCAAGCATGGCACAGGGCCAACATGGAGATATTATGGTGCCAGACATTCCTACCATCGAAGTAACTTCGTGGGAGACGCAATCGAATCTATCCAACGATGGCGGTACGAACGGGATGGCATTTAACCTACCCGATCTCAGTGTTGGCTCATGGAGCGGTCCGCCATCACCTTCGTTGACTGCTGTAAGTCACGGCTTTGGTAACGAGGATTATCTTACCGAAATCGACCTTGATTGGCGCTCTCGAAGGCCCTCGTTTGCCTTCTCAGAGCGCTCCTTTAGTGGCATTGACTCCCTCAAGCCGGACGTGCCTCCGACGCCTGCTTTCTCTCATTCCCGTCCAAGGTCAAGATCAGATGTCCTGCCTCAGTCAACGCGGTACCAGACACCCGATCCTTTCAAACCGGAGCCTGGCCGTCGTCAATTCCTGAATTGTTCTAGCCCCAGTGGCTTTATCCCTGGCGCCGACGAAGCCTCCTACACTCAAACCTTCTTCGAGCGTATCCATCCGTACTTTCCCATCCTTCCTCGACACACTTTCCAGTCGTATGCAAACACCAGCACTGACCCCACCATTCGCGACCAGCATACAAATATACAAACATTCGAAAGTCTGCTTGTATTCGCCATAGGATCTCAATTTCAAAACAACATTGGAGCATGCCGTTCCTCAATTCCTAGTGTATATTTCCAAAGGGCTCAACAATCATACCCGAGGGACGTATGGCAACAACATCCCTCACTGAAATCTTTACAAGAACACGTATTGATGGCTATCTATGCACTACTTTCATCGTACTGCCCTTCATATTTAGCAGAGGGCAGCAAAATTGTTCACCATGCCGCAAATCCCAGTATCTGGATGCTAAATGCATTTACTACGGCGTCAGCAATTGACCTCAATCTTCACACTCGTATAGATCTCGATGAGGCCGAACAAGATGTATTTATATCGGTGTATGTTTTGGACAAGGTGATCAGCATGTTATTGGGGAAGCCAAGTTTGTTCAGGGGTTTGAATATAGATCTTGGCAGAATGCGAAGGGTGCAAGGTACTTCGGATGTGAACAGAATGAGAATGGATGCACTAGCAAATGAAAATGTTGGCAGTGGTTGGAGGTGTGTTCTAGAGTGGTATAGAACTGATGGGCGCGATTTTATCTTATAGAGAAATATACGTTTTAAGTCCAGCACACCACCCAAGATCCGATTCTGCTAGACGTGTGAAATCAAGAGGATGGACTTAATGAGGAATGCGTTTCTTGACACTCTCGACATATTTTCGACAACTCAGTAGCGTCTCTGCACACTCAAGAGTCATACAGTGGTCCAATACCAAGACTTCCTGATAGCACAAACGACTACCAGCGCCATTACACCGGAATGAGAGGGTTTCGCTTCAGAAATTCACTTCTGGAATTTGCCCGGCCTGAGAGTAAATCAGTCCTCTCAGGTAAGCCAGCAGAGCCGCTGTTGCATACACAACAGCTTGCCTAATGTCAGGAAATCCGTCCTGTTTTAGAGAACCCGAACATGCGAAGATGTTCATTATTCTATGAGTATCCTTATCTCCTGACGTTTCGAAAAGAACACTTAGAGTCACAAGTACTTTTTCCTGTCTTGAACGTCTCGACTAAGTAGTCAACACCTTGGCGCGGAATATTCGCACTGGTGCACTCTAGGTCCTTGTACCAGACTTCTCAAGTCGAAGTGATATACGTAGCCTTGAGATGCAGGTTTATAAGAGACTGCCTTCTACCCCCTTAAAAGATGAAAGTTGCCTCGAGCTACCGGCCGAACCTGAATTCGAAGCAAATTCGAAAGAAATAAGGAAAGAAGAAGAATAAAACCGCTGTATCTGCTTATTATATTGTCTGGACAGAGTCTTGGAGACACCTCTTCCTTTTGAAAATGCCAAATTTAAATATTATGACATCCAGTTGTTCAGTCGAAGGCGCGCAATAGACGCCCGTAAACAATTTATAGTGTCACGCAGACACGGTTAGAGGCCAATATCCATTTCATAACATCCTTCGGATTCATATCCATCCCAACCAATTATCTTTCGCAATCTACATACGCCATATGAACCATAAGCACCAATCTAGTCACCTGGAGCTGTAACCACGCGTGAAGGTGGAGTCAATCAAGGAAATACTTGTCGACGGTGCAACCAAATTCGAACATTTCTCTTCACTTGAGTAATCTACTCGTGGCCGCATACTCTCCAGCTCTCAGTAAAGCCTGCTTTGGTCTCACAAAAGGTCTTCCGGTGTGACGAGAATGCTGTGAAAACTGGCCAATCTCTGTCCGCACCACTGGGGAATGACTATTTACACATCAACAGCAGAAGCAGAACAGAGCTGAGTAGTCGTTAAGACGATAGCTTGGGCCGCAGGCGTGGGAACAACGAGGAACCAATGTAAACATATCTTTGAAGCTTCCAGTAACAGCCAGAAGATTCCCCAAAACCGGGCATGATGGAGACACGGAGCTGGAACAGAAAATCAGGGGCGTAAGGTCGTCCTGCGTCTTGCGAGCTAGCAAACGCAGATGGGGTTCTGCTTTCGTGATAATGTGTTTTTTTGATCGGCAGAAACCGTTGCCTGCCTTCGAATTGTTACCCAGAGTAGAGTGTAGACCAAACGCAAGAACTTGACTGGTCTCCACAACCGCTGTGTGGTGTTCGTTTGATGCTTTACTTCCAATAACCTAATAAATAACCTCCTTAGACCGCTCAATGAGTCGATCATCTATGGCTATGATATCCGCAAATAGACATCGACTTTTGGCTTCCAATGATTATACAAGCTTCGCTCCGAGCGATCGCAGAAAGATCACTTCGTGATAGGAACTCGCCCTCTCCGACTAGGATGAATGGCACTCTCGTCAATGAGGTCTTTCTTCACCCCCTCTGCTCGTTTGGTAAGTTTCGCCTTCTCTTCTTCTTGTCGACGTCGGACTCGCTCCTCATCCAATTTCTGGTTCTTCTCCTCAATCTTCCCTTTCCTCTCTTTTGTATTGCCGCCACCTCCAGCACTGTGACCCGGAAATGTCAGCATGCGTAACATGAAGCTCGTGTGAGGATGATCGATTTCGAAGGTAAAGACTCACGTTAGATTCACATTGATCTCTCTCGCCGCACTTATACCATCATTGAATAAGGAATGATGGAAAAGCTTAAGGCAAGTTTTCATGTGGTCATACCCCTCGAACTCAACAAAGGCATACCCCTTGGCCTTACCTGCCTGACCCTTATCAGTGGGCACGCGGACGGATTTTGGCTTTATAGAAGCGAAATGCTTTTCTACCGACTCCTTTGTTGCTGTGAAAGGGAGCTGGCCTGAACTTCATCGTCAGTGAAATATTCTACAATCAAAGAGGGCAGTTCTAGGTTATCCATACCAACAAAGACAATGAATCTTGCAGTCTTTGAGCTTGCATTGTCGTCTGGCGCATCCCCATTGATAGCCTGCGTGGCATTTGCCCCTTTACGCTTCTTCTCGCGATTGCGATTATTCTTCTTGGACTTCTTTTCTTCCTTCTCGCCACTGTTATCAGCGCCGCAGTTTGCCGGACCATTACTTTCGGTGACTGCATCTGTATTTGTGCCGGATTTTGTCGTTGCTGTTCCGTTCGCTGCAGCTTCTTTGGCCTTCCGCTCTGCTTTACGCTCCTTCTTGGACTTCTTCGGCGCATCAACGACAGGAATTTCTGTCATTTCCGTATCCATGTCTCCAGTAATATCCAGTTTCTCCACATCAGCAGCTTCATCCTTCTTCTTCCCTGTCTTCGACTTCTTTGCCTTCTTCACCTCCTCTGGCGCACCTTCGACGATTGCCTCACTTGCTTCTGTCTCCTTTCTCCTCTTCTTTCTCTCCTTCTTGCTCTCCTTCTCTTCCTTGGCTACGTTGTCATCCTCATCTCCATCCCGCTTCCTCTTCTTCGAGTCCTTCTCAGCCGATTTACTTGTCTTTGTCGCAGGTTCTGCGGTCCATGACTCTGGCACATCGGGGATCGCATCTTCGGCAGCGCGCTTTTTTGCCTTGCGCTCTGCGCGAGATGCTTCTGTTCGTGTCTTTCCCATTGTGTTCTTGTTGCGCGGGTGTAAAAAAGTAAATCGCCAACGATCTTGGGATTTCTTGAAGTCTGGAGGGGACTTTTTTTTTATGGGGCGGCAGAAAAGTAGCGTCACGAAGGCGGCGACGATACATGGATGTTCAGCACGTGACATATCACAGTCAAATCTCCCTATGTTTTCGATATGTACTTTACAAAATCATAAATATGTGAACCGATCTATGCCTATCCTTAAGCTTTATCATGGGGTATCTTCAAGTGCTCCATGATTTGTATATCGATTTGTGGTAAACAATCAAAGCGATTTGCAAAATCAATAGCAAACCAGCTACTTTGTTAACCTTACTTCAAAAGCGAAACGTGATCGTGAAGACGGCCCCGAATTATGAGGAGGTAGATCCACGTAGTCATTCGACGTTACAATATGTCACACAAGAGCCTTAGAACATATCAAGAGATGCTTAGTTCGTTAAACTCCAGAGGTCGGAGTGTTATTGGACCTTAACCAAGATCCGCTTAGTTGATTTATATTCTTGTTACACTGCCATGTAAGCGAGATGTGGCAGTAACAAAATCACAAGTGAGAAATTTGGAATTCATGTTGCCTGTTTCACAGATACATTGATCTACTAGATCGATTGCTGAAGTAACCAGTACACTGTTGTTGCGCTCATCTACTCTTGTGAGTTGAATCCGTACGATCGAGCATGAGCTTTTGTGAAAAAAATCAACAAAAAAAACCTTCATCAATCAGAGCGCAACCCATGATACTGTACTATATTTCCATAAACAAGTCGATGAAGTCGAGTGGGGGATGGAAGCTGGGCGAGACAAAGGTTTCTTGGATCGAAACCCGTGATGTTTACATCGTGATTCATGGGCCTGGACCTCCCATTTTTTTTACCCTGAGAGATGTGAAGGCCACGTTTGATAATGTACGATTGATGACTACGGAGCAGGCTCAGGCTTAGATCGAACCTTCACTTGGCGATCTTTTATACTTATATTGCCTGACAGACTGCATGGTGAATCGAGACTTTGCCAGACCTAGGGCCCGGCACCTTCCAGGCCGCTCGCTTAATTTGTTTACTCGCCTATGTCATACAGGTCGCGGCAGTTAGGAAATGACTGGCTATGTGCAGGTGCTCTATAGTGAGCTATGATACCATGTCACTAAACTATGGGAGTCTATCACTGTGTATTGATTCGGTAGGGGAATGCGGGGGGGGATATAAGAGAGACCAAATTTTTTAGTACTTCTTTTATTCTCGCTGGTGAGTAGCACCGAACGGCTAAGTTAGAGGCCTACCACGAGAGTTTCTTCTTTTTTCTTCTTCTTTTGTTGAGATTTAGGACTTGTTCGTCAGGTAATTTTCTGGTTGAGGTTTACATTTCCGCAGAGCGAGAAACAAGTTGGAAAGGAAGCGCAGGTATGCTGGGGAAAAGGGAAATTGGCGGGGCAGTGGCAGAAAACCAGACAGATATGCCCAAAAGTGGGAATTAAGCAATTTTCTCTCTTTAGGCAGGGGTCCATTTGTGTTCTATGGTTCACTCGTCTGATGTAAATGAGAGTGGTCACGATCTCTGTAGAGAGATCAGTGTGACTGGCATGCTGCTTATCGACGGCTAGGCTTCGGCGGAGGCTGCGCTGGAGCGCTTCCTCCATCACCGCCGTAGCCTCCGCGTCCATTCGGGACTATTGAGGACGAGGTCTCCAAGTTTGAGATGAAGTGTTGATTCATGTTGGTGAGAGTCGCTGTAGTTATTAGTGAAACTGTCGGTGACAAGAAGAAGAAGATGGCTGGCAGAGGGTGAGATCATGATGACTATATATTGCACAGAAGTAGTCTATTCTACAGCATCGAACAAGTACGTAATACAGATCGGTGAATGTGTAAGCGTTTCAAGCTGACAAGAACAGAAACCTCCTCCTTTTCAAGACAAACATACCAGTTTGTTCGACCTCTTGGGCTGTGATGCCCATAGTGACAACAGGAACTTCTTTGCTTTCGCTCGGTAGCAGATAGCATACTTCATTTTTGAGCTATGGGGACCTTACAATACTCCCAGCGAATACATTTTTCTTCGATTATGAGACTTGTCTGAAAGGACACAGGTGGAACAAAAAAGTGCACCCTTCAACATCTTTGAACAATGCCTCCTTTGTCGTCAATGGCCACACTATCGAGGACAAAACAATGCTACGGTATTACAATCGGGCCTTTGTCGTCAATGGCCACACTATCGAGGACAAAACAATGCTACGGCATTACAATCGGGCCTTTGTTGTCCCCCGTGGCCCGATCAGACGATACGTATATATAAGCTTGGGTTCTGATCACGCTATGGCGTAGGTCTGTCCTAGCTTCTAAGATCTAAATATCATCAGAAATCATCATCAAAATATCAATATTCAAGCCAATCAAAATCGTGCAAGTCTTTGGAAATGGCACCTGGACGACACGATACATGCCCGTGCGGATTCGTGTGGCTAAAGGACATGCAAGGCGATGGCTACACCTGTGCAGGTGGAAATCATCGCATCGATGGATCAGGCGAAACTCCTGGAGAAACGAAATGGCGAATGAGCCAAGAGGCAAAGAAACAGGCTGAGGCAGCGCAGAAAGAGGCAGAAACAGCCTTTGAACAAGGAAGAGCTGAGGCGAGAGAAAGGGAAAAGGAGAGAGTACGCATTCGTGCGGCTCCGCCCGCAACAAATTCTCCTAGCCAGCCTGTCCATGAGACAGACGCTGATTGGGAAAGACGTGAGTCTCGAGAACGCGAGCTTAGGGACCTCAGAGAACGTCAACTCAGGCAGGCGAAAGCTATCCACGAGCCACCTCGGGCGACGAGGCAGCAAAGTCGAAGCACACCTACAGCTGCTCAGGTTGAGGCCGACCTCGCCAAAGCCCGTCAACAGAAGCAGAAAGGAACGATCCAAATCAATCAAAAAGACTCACAGCAGCGTTTCCAGCAAGCCATTGTTGCTCAAGCCGCAGAAGAGAGAGCAGCGGCATGGGCGCGTATTAATGCTACCAAGAGAGCAGGCCCATCGACACCCACACCTTCGACCAACAGACCTCGAGCACTACCAGCACCAGAATCAGCCCCAATCATCGAGCCGATGTCCTGGACAAGTGTACCCTCGGCGAAACCGACTCAAGAGAGGGAGCCTGAGCTCGTTCGGCCGAGACAGAGCACCCCGAAGGAGAGGGAAAAGATACCCTGGGAGTAGAAGTCTTGTGGGTATCACGGCAAGCCGGTTTTGATATCTTAATCCCACGGATAGTCTTTCGTGTGTAGCACATATGTCATTGTCTTGCAAATCGTCCTAGCAGAGCCTTTGGATCGCGAGCAGTAATATTGACATGAAGTAAAGTTGAGTAATCGTGCAACAGCTCCAATAAATTCCAGCCAGGCCTCTACTCTTTGGAATCATTGTATGTGTACACTATAAACTAACGATCAACAGCAAGTTGCGAAAACATTTCTTCCGATGTGGCTGCTTGCGACTAGTGCTCACGACCAGATGCTGCCAGCTGACCGGTGAATTATAACAGTAGCTGAAATTGGAAGCGGAATGGAAGCAGCATTTGAACATGGCCGAGGATAACTCATCTCCATCAACTGATAGATTGAAAGCTTTGAGTAGACAGAAGCCAGATGAACCTAATATTGACGGTCGTGCACCCACCAAGCGGACCTGAAGGCAGGCAAAACAAAGTATTAGAATCGTGACACTCACACAGCAAGTTCGGGATGGAGTGCTTCTAAGCTGCCATTATTCTTTGTATTATGTGTCGAGTCTTGTGGCACGGCAATTGAACTGCATAGATGTAGATGTATTGAGGCGTAGGCGTTTTGCAGTGCGATGCGGCAAACCTTCACGTCCGTAGTCATACAGTAGTACAGTGGGGTGACGGGGTCTGTGCTGAGGTTGGGATTGGTCCTGGATGGGCACTGGGAGGGACCCTGACAAAGCCGAAGAAAGTTTCGGGATCCTCAGCCTCGCCCTCGCCTCCGACATAATGCAGTAGGTCCACCAGTGTGGTCCTGACACTTCACTGATGTCAGAAATCCAATCTCATTCATCAGCACTTCTATAACTTATGCAGAAAGTCTCTGTACCCGCATTTCCTACTTCAGTCAGAGCAATGTTGAACCACAGATTCTTCTATTATAGGCGGCCTCACAGATCATCTAAGACCCATGACCATACACCAATCATCGCAAACATCTCCGTTAGAAATCACTAGCCGACGACTAGAGCTATGGTCAGCGAAAAGGTTCCCAAGCATTTTCTTTACAAGTATTGCCCTCCGACCGTATTGTCTTTGATGGCGCTTATTCACATGTCAGGCATAAGGCAGCTTCAGCTTCAGCTTCTGGGAGGGCTAAGTCAAGTTCGTTCAATAGAGGGAGCAGCAGCCAGACTCTGGTGGCTTATTCGCGTTCAGTTCTAATCCGTCTGTTGTGCAACACCCAAGACACCGTGGCGCCCAGTTCCAGGACTCTGGTCAATGATGTTCTACAGTCGTGAAGACACTTCAATCCTTGATTGGAAGTTTAATGCAATTTGTTCTGATTATGATCTTCACCGCATGAATCGTTAGTTTAGGGCTGGCGTTTCCTTCATGATCTGACCTGTGGCCTCACGTCAGCAACAGGCTCCTCTGCTTCTGCCCATCTTTTGAGAAAAGGTTCGGAGTTCGCGATGAGGAAAAGAAACTTGTTGTGATAAGGTACTATGTCGTGCTCAATTGGCGAACTCTGTCGTGACGCGTTGTATTCAGCACCTCACTTCAACGCCAGCTTATTTTATTGGCATGTAGCCTGCAGTTGAGCTGTCGCAGCTTTCACAGATGTGACAAGCCAATATCAACCACAGTCACATGCAAACCATTATTGACGACCAATCACCCTTTCCTCCAGATCTTTTTCTGACATGGGGTGAATGTCATCGCACGGTCAAGCATTCCCTTGCCTTCCCTTGCCTTACCTCAGCCGCAGCATTCCTCTGCTTAAGACCCTACTTATATACGACCTATCTCCCAGACTTTGATAACAGCGAAAGTTTTCATATAGGCGGAAATCGAGCGGGTTCAAGTGTTCGCAATGAACGGCTTTCGTACGAGAACTACCGGCCTCGGCCACTTCAATGCCAATCAGCCATTCGGAAACAACCCTTTCATCAATGTCCCTGCCGACGTGAATCGAAACCCGTTCCGACTAGTTCTGCTTGATCTCGGATTTGTATTACACCTCCGCAAGCTTCTTATCAAGATCATACTGCCAGTGGGACCCATGATCTCTGGGCCTCTCGACGAACTATATCCATCAAAGTCGAACATCAAGGACCTCACACTCCACATCATTCTCGTTGTAACGCAGATTATGCTACTGGCATCGTTACCAATCGTGGCAATTCTCTTCTGGCTGGTGCCAGGCATGGTTCCGGTCTTGTTCTGCATAACATTCTGGTTGTCTACGTGGATCGTCATGAGATTGCTCAACGGAGCACCTACCACGGAAGTAGGTGATACATAGGCTGGCTCCAAAACCATCCCACGTACTGACACGCCGAATTTAGTGTCTGGTTGGACTACCTGACGGACTGGAACCTGTAAATGATGAGCATGAGTTGGTAAGACCTTCGAGGAACTGTTGACCACATTCGACCTTGCTTGCAATGTGTCAAAACACTCGGAACTTGTAGCTTTATCGAGGATATCTGCTAACGCTATGGAAATCTAGTGGTTCTTCATTAATGGGGTTGCAACAGGGTATGTTGGCTAGCATTGCCGAGGTTTCCAACGTATTTACGCTGACATGGGTCAGGAAAAACTGGTTGCAGTCGAATCTTAATCTTCTTGCACGCACTTTCCAGTCAGTCCGCAGATATTCTCCCCATTCCAAATTTTGGGTCACAGGAGACACGTTCCACTGGCAGCCTTGCTCTGGAATTGGCCAAGCTCCTTCTATGTCCTTCTTCACCTACGAGATGCTGACTGCTTTGCAGACGAGAAATAGTAGGAATTCATAATACTACGTGAGCAGTGCCTCGCTATTATTGAATATTGGCGTCTGACAGTATCCAGATACGGTTTTCTGTTCGACCTACTAGAATGTCTCATACAGAGAGACCTCGACTATAAGTCTCGCGATATCCGTCAAGGCAGGGCACAAATACGCGCAGCACTCGCAGCTCCAGCTACCAAGAAACTTGTTCTCATCCTCCACTCACAGGTGTGTCGATATTTTGATTTCTTCTATCCCATGGCTTTACCCAGTGCCACAGGAGAGGTCGATCCTTACGAGCATATTGTTCCATGGGGCATCGTCACTTCCATTATCTGCTCAGAGATGGACATGCTGACTCCGGGCGCTTCTCCAGGGCGGAATCGAAGGATCGTCAATTTTGGACTGGCTTCTTGCTGACATGTCCCACGAAGTCATCGCCAAACTTGAGATATTTACGTTCGGAAACGCTGCTCGGCGTTTCAACAATCCTCTCGTCAGCAAACCATCATCACCCCTCGTCGACGAGAGCAAAGGCGGACGGGGAGAACGTGTGATCAAGCACATTGAACATTATGCCAACACGGAGGATTTTGTTGCGTATGTTCATCCATGTTTCGTGTTCTCTGTGCTTCGGGATCCATTGCCCTGTTCTTGATTCTACTTTTGATACTTGAGCATCGGAAATTATACAAAAGCTACTTGCTAATATGGCGAGCAGTAATTTCGGAGTGCTGAACTTCACGAGTCCACAAGCCCAGCCTTTTGCTGACGGGAACGCTTTTTTCGGCACTGTCTTTACCAGAGAAGGGCCTGGCCATTTGCTGAACATGCACTATCTCGACAAGATGTTTACCATGGTCAATGGGAGAGTGGATGATAATGGAAACCCTTTCATGAACTCCGTGATCCCAAGCAGGTATGTGCATTTCTAGCTCCATAATGCATGAGCTGATGGTAGACAGGAGATCAAGAGGTGAAGCCGAGATTCCCGGTCAACAGAAAATGATCAAAGATATCTCGAGACTCTGGCAGTACAGGAATGGTATGAACCCGGTGGATGAAATCTACGTTCCTCCTGTCAGGCCAACTGCTCCTTGAGGTTGGAGTGAGTGTTGGATGATCGGAAAGAGTGGGACTATTCCATAAAATCAACGACGAATGTGGCAATTTTCAAGATTTTTGTTTTCGCGCGGCTGTTCCTTACGCTTTCAAGAGCTAGTGTAACAAATAACTATTTTGAAGGGACGTAGTCATTACATTGCTGTAATGATACAACGAGGAAACAGCCGGCCTACCTGAGCAGCCTACTAGCAACATGGTGAATTTGCATCCAGGGCGCGCAAATTCCAGACGCGATACAGCTGATTGGTCGTTGCCGTAGATGGGAGTTTGTTTGTTTGCATGCTAGAGATTGTACCTAGAGATTGTAACCTAGAGCCTCCAAGTTACGAACTCTGAACAAGGTATCTGCAAGATTGTCAGCACTACGTCTTACTCAAGATAACCTGGTGCCGACATAGTTGCTGAAGCCCTGGCGAACCTGATGACCCGTTCATTTGCAAGTCCAGGGTTGTTGCCCGAGTTCAGTTGGCTCCACACGAAATCAGAACATTGCAGTGATAGCTTACAGCCACACGAGCTTTCCTACGAATCCTCTGCCAGTCTGTGTCGTCACAGGCTTCCCATCCAAATGAAATTTCGCCACTGAATCATTCCCATTTAAGTGTCTCAATTTTGTTCTAAACGTATGCCAGTCCCCAGTATTAGGATAACTTACATCCTTTGCTGCCATTTGCGAACTTGTCTTCAACGGGTTGAAGGAAATCTTCCCGCTACCTTTCCACTCAGCAAGGTCTACTTCAGGAGGCCAGCCGTCTACCGCTGTAAGCCAAAAAGCTGGCCATGTTCCTTTCGTCGTCGTAGCCTTGAAGTCGGCGACAAAATCGTAGCCTCCTGTTTGTGACACATTGGACTTTTCCTTCTCATGAACGGTACTGGAGCGATACTTCACAGGGATGGACTTCCCTCCGGAACTGGCAGGCTTTTCACCTCTTGATGGGGAGGCCGTTAGAGTCAGGATCTTGTTGGCAATGCTGACTTTGGACGTGTCCATTCGGGCGGCACTGTTGTGATCGCTGCCCTATGAGGAGCAAAATGTCAGCTTGGTTCGACCAGTTCTTTGTTAGGGTTATTCCAGAACCTCATAGGTACTGAAAAGGCTCTTCGAATCAACCAGTTACTTTTTTCATGACTTACTCATGGGTGCAAAGGTTTAGAATCCGTGTCGAAACTAGACTTGGAGTCAAAACGGGCCTTCAGGATTATGGTTCGCGCTGCTATAATTTTCTCAGGCAGGAGGGGGAATGCAAGAACGTAGTTCTTCATGATGCCCAGAGGGATATACACGTGCAAACCCCTCAAGATAGCCTGGTAGCTAGCTGAAGAGCGGCATGTAGCCCTGAGGAATTATTTGTTCCAGGCTAACGACCGAACCTGAACATATAAATTTCCGCTAGTTCCTCACTTCATCTATCGAGCAGTTCCCCTGGACTTGCTCGTAATGTATTGTCCGATGTCATAAATTGAGTTCATTGACTTGACCCAGCGTTTCATCTCATGTAAACTAGGGCAGATGATTGAAGCGGCCATCCGAAGAACGATCTTAGACATCACACGCATCCTTGTGCATAAGCCGTGAATCCACATATCTGCATGAACTATTGACTGGGACTTCAAATTAGACGAGAGGAAGGACATGAAGCGGGGTCGTCGACAATAACTGCACTGCCTACTTGACTTCAGGCATTGCGGCCCCGACCATATGTTCCACGAAGCTTTTGGAACATAAGCATATGCAGGTACGAGTAAATTAAAAATAAATGACCATGGTCCGAATTGTACAGATCTCTGTCCGGGCTTCGGGGATAGCAAATCTGTGTTTGCATATAAAGTTACTCTTAGCTGATATCAATCCAATCCTTACTAGCTGAGCGTCCACAGGAATTCCCTATACAATGGCTATCTTGACTATAGGCCTCATTGCTGTGTTAACAGCGGCGATCATACGTGTATCGGACGCAGCACCAAGTCCAAAGTCCGCAATAACTTGCCCAATAACCCTTGACGGTAGAGTGCCACAAAACACAACACTTGAAGCGTTCGATACGACTGCTTTTTATTACAATCCTGATTATACCAAAGGCCAGAACCTGAATCGCAGGTATCATGGGCACACAAGCTCTCATTCTCTGACACTATGAAAAGATGTTCTACGGAAGAGTCTTAGCCCTTTACCCAAACATGCCAGAGAGTTGCCAGACTTGCTGATGTTAACAAGGGTCACAAATCCTGAAGTTCCCTTGCGTTTTGCCATCTAAGTTCGACGTGCCCGCCCATAAAGCACTGGAGGTAACCATCTCTGACCGCTCAATCTTTGTCCCAGGAGGCGGACAGCAGCAGATTGGATTTCGGCGTACTGGACTACTCCTGGGAAATGGATTTGATACATCGAATAAAAGCGTGCAGACCTACCACTGGAGCGTGATGCAGCCCGAAGACAAGAAGAGAAGGATGAATCTAACGCACGAGTATATGAATGTCTGGCATGAAACGAACGACTATTCCAGTAATCACTTCTCGCTGAACGCGGGTGTGGTTTTGGAGCAGGACAAGCCGAAGGAGGGGAACGTCACTACTACAGGCTTAGATAAAAGACTGTGGAAGATCTTGGACAGGAAAAACAATGTTATATGGACGACGACGATTGAGTGGGATGGATGGCAGAACTTCGCGATCAAGCTAGACTATGAGAAGAAGTACGTACGATTAAAGAGTCTGATTGCTAATATATGCTAGCACCATTCAGGTCTTCTATTCGACAGCATATGACAAGCTCAAGGCAGCCACAAAAGCACTTCCGAACGACAACACAGGAGGCGGCCAATACCAAGTCGGTGTTTTGAAGAAGCTCACAGAAACCGTGAGTGTGGTCTTTGATGGATACCAAGAAGGCAACATTGATGAAGGCCAAATTTATGGAGGAGTATTCATTGAGAACAGCTGCAATGAATGCCTGTCCAGGTAGAAAAATCTCATAAAAAGAGTATGAAAAAGAACATAAGACAATCGATAGACATTCAAGCGAGACTTCTCGACTTATTCCATCCCCGTACGTATCGGAGGTTTATCGGACTGTTGCAAGACGAGTAACGTGAAGCTAAAAATGGAGTAGAGCTACCCTAAACACTGAACCGAGAGCGTTCTGAGCATTGTACAGACAAACAAAGGTCAGCCCTTTGCCTGCTGGCTTGTGAAAAGATAGCCACGATACCGACCTGCACCTTGATTCGCTTGATCCGCTTGATCCAGGCCAGTCCAAAGCATCGCATTTCCAGTGCAAGTTCGGGACTTTGAGGTGTAAGAGGAGCTTGAATGCATGCGGCGAGTGAAGTGCATTTCAAAGCAGGTAGATTTCTTTTCCAGCCATAATCCAATGCTATGCTACGAAGCAAACCCAGCCCAGTATAAGTACAATCCCGAAGCCTGCATCTCCGGTAGATGCTTTTATCATAATGGTGTGATTGGTCCTTTGTTCGTTCGACTGCCGCTCGAATTGCTGCCAAACCAGTAGAACACATTGCCCATCCCCTGCCACATGTCTTTCACTGTTCTATGCCCCTCCTACTAGAATATTATTGACTGGAATATGAACTGGATCTAGTATTAGTGTATGGTCTTGCTTGATCTAGGGAGCCACTGACTGAGCTTGACCAAATACCCGACTGCACCCATAACGAGGAAACCGACACCAACTGCCTGCGAGATCTTGAGGAATTCACGTCCATCAGCTATGAAGAAATTAGCATGCGCTCAATTGCTGCAACCGCCTGGTTCTTGCGCAATTGTAATTGCTAGAAGTAAGGCAAGACATGCGTACGCTTTGTGCATCTGTTTAAGAACTGGGTACCATCTCTGACGAAGTCGCGGGGAATGTCCATGAACTCTTGAATTTGGTCGGACATGATGGCGGTATGGTATGTGTTGTATTATAAAGGAGAGTTGGGGTTGAAGGTGTCTTTGGTGGTGTGGTGGAGGAAGTAAGTTGAAGTGGGAGTGGAAGTGGCAGAGTGAAGCCGTAGATGCAGATGCAGATGAGATGACAGTGGCCTCTACTCTAAATTATTAGGGGCGCGATAGGATAGAGTGCAGGTGCTCACCTAGAGCAGAGGAGAGGAGAGGAGAGGCCAGATCTGACCATACACGTGAGAGCGTAGCTAGCGTCTTGGCGCGATGCGGCCGCCGCCACCGCCGCCGTGATCCGCAGAACACAGCACAGGCAGACAGGCAGACAGGGCACAGCTCAACCTTCGACCCTTGCTACCTGCTACCTGCTACTTGCTACTTGCGACTTGCTGGCCCGTTGTCTTCTACCCATCCACCACCAGACCAGACCAACTGGACTCGACAACTCGACAAGACTCACCATCGAGCAGCCACCACGAAAATCACGGCGCCATCAGTCTCCAAATAGCCCTCCTTCAGTCGACTTTCCTTGCGACAATTCCTGCAAGGCTGGTGGATAGGCGCTGTTGAATTAGCAGGAGAAAGCTTAATCAGGCCGCGAGGAGAGAGGCAGACAGAGAGACAGAAAGAGTCAAGGAACGAGAGGAGGAAGCCGTATTGACAGTGGTCTTCTTCTTTACAACCATCTTGTTGTTACTTTGCCAAGTCGAATCTATTGCTGCTCTCTACAATTGGTGTTTGTCGGTCGGTCGGTCGGGAGGAAATTACTCACTCAGCCTGCTCTGCACTCTAGACTCTTCATCTTCAAGGTGACCTGTACCGAACGAAGTATTCGAGATTGCAAGCACAGAGCTTCATCTTCCTCTCTATTGTGTCTGCATCAGCCAAAGAAGGCCATCAGACTTGAGCTTAGTTCTATTTGGTTGATTTAGGAGTGTACGTATTTGTATCTATCCCATGTATACTGTATCTTGGATCTGGCCGACGTGTGTGGGCGTCGAGGTCGAGGATGCTTGTGCTATTCCGATGTCTTCATGCGCTGATCTTCCTTGTCATTATCCTACAGAAATCAATTCATTGTTCAAGAGCATCAAGGTGTCATTAAACCATTACAGAATTTCGGAAGACTCTGGTCTTCTACCCCGGCACCATGGCAGACGACGAGTTCGATATCGATATCTACGGTGACACCAACACCGAGCAAGAGGCAGATGGTGAATTCAAGAAAGATGATGAAGGTGACATGAAAATCGACACTCACGAACCAGCCAATGGACACGCGACCGATTCTAATGGCACAGTGAAGCACGAAGATGAGGCAGACGACGCTTATGTCGACATCAAGCTGACCAACGGCCAAGACAACAAAATGAACGAGCAACAGAAAATCAAGAGTACTGATGAGTCTGGAGTCGATTCCTTAAATATTCCTAAGCAAGCCCCGCAGCAACAAGGTGTCAAGAGAAAGGAAGGATCTGACGATCGCGCAATCGACCCTGGAGCGACCACAGCCTTATTGATCTCCGATTTGAACTGGTGGAATACGGATGATGATGTGCGAGGCTGGGTCAACCAAGCGCAGGTTGAAGACGAGCTGAAGGATATCACATTCTCCGAGCATAAGGTCAATGGCAAGAGCAAAGGGTAGGGATTTTCAGCCACTAAGTGGTGCAGTCGCTAACAGACACCAAATAGACAAGCTTATGTCGAATTCTCTTCGCAACAAGCAGCGACTGCAGCCAAGCACAAGATCGATGCATTCGGGGAAGGCCAGCAATATGTCAAGAAGCATACAGTCACCTACTCCAACCCAAATGTCAACCCTTTCCGTACTTTACCTAAGGATGCTCCTGCCAGAGCAGGCAAAGATGGTCCCAATAATCGTGCCACGTCAGGAGGATATAATAATGATAGAGGCAATAACCAGAATGGCAACTTCGGTGGAAACTTTCGCGGACGAACCCCTGGATACAATGCTCGTGGAGGAATGAACAACAACATGAACAACTTCAACCGAAACTTCTCTGGTCCTGCGATGAACAACAATATGGGCGGTGGAGGATTCAACTCACCTATGGGCGGCTTCCCCAATAATCCCATGAATGGTCAATTTGGAGGTTTCAACCGTGGCGGTATGATGGGCGGTATGCGAGGTGGACCAGGAATGAGAGGCCGAGGCGGTATGAACAACAACATGATGGGTATGCCGATGGGAGGAATGCCAATGGGCGGGTTGCCAGGAGGTATGGGCGGAATGCCGATGGGTATGGGCCAGATGGGTGGTGGTATGCCAGGTAAGATCTCCATCTCGTGAAACGTTCCCACAGTTTCTCGATCAAGACTGTACATCTGTCCAGATATAATCTGGCGGTGGTTGAATTTCACTGACATCTTTTCATAGGAGGTGGTTTTCAAGGCATGCAACAGCCACATTTCAATCCTGCGTTCTTCCCTCAGAATCAAGCTGCTGGAGGTGATTGGCAAAACCCTCACGGAGCTAAGCGACCACGGCCAGAATAAGCACATGCGTCAAGATTCTCTTCTTTCGGGTCCGCTCTTAACATTCAAGACTTTAAGGCTCGGTGCAATGTAGTTCTTGATATGGGATATCATGCATTGGGCGGGGGGCTTTGGCGTTCACTGGATTTCCCAAATGCTGATATTTGACAATGCTTGGGCTGCACTTTCTTCCTCGACCCTGTAGTTTCCAGCCAGACGATGTACATTTAGATGGCGTTTGTCATGCATAAAAGCATTCTTCTTGTATTCTGAATATGACGCTGTTTTCTTGATTGTTCTTACTACTTCGAGGGGCTCTTGGCTTATGGGTGAGATGTGATGGGTCTCGGTTTGTTTGTACTCGTCTCTGCTGGTCGCTCCTGCTTCAAATTCAGATGGCCGGAAGATGGATGTGTAGATGAGGCAGCGGTCATCGCTGAAGCTCGCCATTCCTTAGTAACCTTACAACTTCACAACATCAACATCAACATCAACATCATCAACATCAAGCAGCACGTACAAGCATTGCTATTACTATCGTATAGCGCTTTTGGATGCTTTGCAGATATCCTCACACTTTATTTGATGAGAGTCAGGATGTCGGGTTCCTATTCGAGATTAGTGGAAAGCACTGAGCATCTCCATGGGCGGCGAGATGACCATGAAGGCGCCTGGACGGATCGAGATTACAGCTACACGGTCTTTTACGGTGGGCCACAAATTGCAATGATCGCCGTTGCAGTGATCTTGGTACTCATCTGTGCTCTGTTGACTGGCCTCACATTGGCAGTCTGCGGACTTGACATGAACTATCTACAACTGAGAAGCGTTGCTGGCACTCCCCAGGAGAGGTGAGCCTGGTACTTGTTTGCTCCGAAATCGTGCTAATTCTTCCGGAGACGTCAAGCACGAGAAGTCATTCGAATGAAACGTCGCGCAAATTGGATGCTCTGTAAGTATCAATCTGGCGAGATCTACAATTTCTAATATAGCTAGGCTCACTGATACTCTGCTCGGTTGCATGCAGCCAAACATTTCCCTTCGTTATACAGAGCGTGTGGCATGGTCCACAATTCTGGGTTCCTGTCCTCATATCCACCCTGACGATGACTATATTTGTGGAAATCATACCTCAATTCTTGATCCCGCAACAGGCGATTGCTTGGGGATATTACTGCTGGCCAGTGATATGGGGCTGCATGTGGACGACTTGCTTCATCACCTTTCCTTTGGGCTGGTTGCTCGACAAGTTACAGACGAGGAAGGACCGAATTGGGATTTTCACGAATGATGAACTCCGAGCCGTTATTCAGTACCATGAACAGTCCGAGAAGCGCGGGGGAAGACTTGGTCAAGATACAGCAAGAATCATGCTTGGTGCCCTAAAGCTCGACTCCCAAAAGATCGGACGTAATACGCGGATTTCGCGGTCAGTCACACATGAGCAGGACATTGAGAAAGCAGACGCGGCAATTGATCAAAGTATCATTGTGAAGTGGGATGCGATAAAGACGGTTGACATCGATGAAACTGTTGACGAGGCTTTCATTGGAAAGGTTCAGAGCTGGTCTTACAGCCGCATACCTGTCATCAGCAAACCCGCTCAAGCTACTAACCAAGACAGCCGAGGTTCTGAGACCAAAGGCTGGGAAGGTAACAGGGTATATGGATTTCTACATGTCAAGGTATGTTGCGAGCCGAGAGATTCTCAAGTTATCTAATTCTCCTCTGTAGAACCTTGTTGGCATTGACGTCAAGAGCCCAGGCAAGGCCGAAAACAAGCTCAAAGTCAGGGACCTTCCTCTGTACCCACTCCCAATAGTCAGGGCAGATATGTCGGTCTACGAGCTTCTCAACCTATTTCAACTGGGGATGTCGAGGTATGCGGTCCCCATGGACCATGATCTAAGTGCCTTACTGACCTCGCTAGAATGGCAGTCGTGGTCCGGGAATCCTCAGCTGCTGGCAATGGCAAGACCGGCTCACCACGATGGACGGCGACTGATCGCACAAATACCCGTCTCATGTCGAATTTGAAAGGGGCGAAAGGGAAATCCTACTGGACATGGGATTATCTTAAGTTCGCCCAGGCAGCAGCTGTTGATCAAGCACATCCCAGGCAGATTGTTCTAGGCATTGAATGTCCTAAACCATTGGGAATCGTCACATTTGAAGATATCATTGACGCAATTCTCCGGAAAAATAGCCGAGATGAAAGGGATTTCTTCGACAGAGACTGTTCATTGCCACCCACGAAATTCAAGAAGAGCGGTGATTTTTCTTCCAACTCAAATGCACTGAGGACAGACAACGGTCTGCCACGTTCTCCTAAGAGGGCTCACGTAACCTTCGAAAAGTCGGTCAATCCAGGTACCATGCGAAAGCGAAAAGTCTCTAACAAAATCAGTGCTCCTGGTGGATTGGACGGTGCAGATGATCGTAGCCTTGACGGATACTACCATTCCAGCATTCGACTTCCCAAAAGCAGACGCAAGTCGACTGGAAGCTCCTATACGAACAATAGTGCGGGTGGGTTTCATGGTGGTGACGATTCTGGCAATGTCATGGAAAATGCCAATTTTATGACGCCTGCGGAAATTGTTGAACTAGCCAATACCTCCTCCTCGGATTGGCCCGGAAATCCATACTCTCATGTCAAGGTGGCAAGTCTACCGACGCGCAGAAGCGACAGTGCCGTCTCGGAGGAGAGAGGTCTGCGGAATTCTAGTATCGGTCCAAAGTTACCTCAATTACGTCGGGTCGCTCCTTTCTCCAGAGATAATGCTTCCAGCATTGAAAGAAAAGCTGAGGACCAACAGGGCGATGTGTTAACCGAGTTATCCATGCCAATTCCGATGGTAGACCTTGGGCCATTATATGTATTCAACGTGCAGCTGGGGCATGACCCAAATACCTCAGGAGTTGATGTTGAAGAGACGGAAGAAACGCCTGAAGCCTCGGAACGGGATACTCATGCCCGTGAGAGAAGTGGCGAGACAGTATCCTTGATGTCCTGGTCCTCAAATGACGACGCTCAGCAGATAACGCATGTCTACGATGCATTCCCGATCCTATCTGGCGGAACTTCCGAGTCATCACTTGCAACGAAAAATCTCGACGCGGCCGCGGAGAAGGGAAAGGCTAAATCGTACGATGGTTTCCCCCCCGAGCTGTTAGAAAACACCAATAAGGAAAATCGACTACCAGAATATCTTTCCAAGACTCTGCCACGATCAGTCGGCGCCGAGATTGATCTTGAGGAGCTTTTGGAGAAAGCGAACGACGTTACTCCACCTGCTAGAGAGGGAAGCTTTCACGATGACAGAGCACTGCTGCCAAGTCAGAGACGGAAAGTAGAACACACCTCGGTTGGTCTTGGTACAAGAAGCTCGAGTCTGTGGTTCTAGCACATTCATGTAACACGGAGGCTGTAGATTTTGGCCCTTTTGCGGTGCCTGCTTTCCTGCTTGGTTCTGGTGGCCACGAAATAACCTTTAAATATGTTTATGCGAAGGGGCAGTCTAATATTGGCTATCACGCCGATAGGTCTTCATGGGCATAAACAAAGTTCTCTACCATTGTCTTGGTGCGGAGTGCAGTGGAGATTAAGAAGTGACTTGCCCCGAGAGCACAGATATTATAGGTATTCAATCGTGACTCTAGGAGTAGGTAATCGAATGCCAATATCCTTTGCACTGCGCAGGGACATGGTGTCACAAACCTGGAAGTAAGTGTCACAAACCTGGAAGTAAGTGTCACAAACCTGGAAGTAAGGTACATTGGGACGCCTTGAACTAGTAATGCCTGCGCAGCTTTCAAGTGCTTACAAGAAACATTGGAGTTATGTATTACATTTTGAAAGTGATGAAGCTATCTAAACTCATAACTGAATTGGAAACCAACAAGCACCACTGAGGATAAGGACAACTTCCAAAGAGCCTGAAAGAAAAAGCCTGAAAATTCTAACAAGTTCAAGTGTTGTGCATACCGGAGATGGGATCATTTTCTGCGAATAGCTCGTCAGAGCAGTGATTATTTGTAGGGCTTTGTTTCTATGTCTCGCAGATGCCCGTCGAAATCAGCTTGGTGTCACCCGATGCTTGCTAAGAACTTTGATTATAGGTGAGAATCCGGTGAATTTCTCGCATTGGAGGAGTTTCCGTACAGCCAATATGGACATACATATCAAACAGCCTAGCCTCTGCGCGTCGGCCTTTGAGTAATCTGAAATCTATGCCAGATCTTCCTCACCAGATTCCTCCTAAGTAGATCAGTAGCCATGATCCAGGGGTTCCATTCCGAAAACTTACTTCTTCAGCAACAGCTTCTAGGAGAGCTCTGTTTGCAATCGTTGTCTTCTTCGCTGCAACCGTCTTTCTGGCGGTATGCTTCCCTGCTGGCTTCTTACCTGCTGGCTTCTTACCTGCTGGCTTCTTACCTGCTGGCTTCTTTCCAGGCGTGGTTTTCCCACCACTTTTCTTACCAGCAGTCTTCTTCGTAGCTGGTTGTTTCCCCTTCGTGAGTTCAACAGACTCCGCTTCCTCATCCTCTACACCTACAGCCAGGTTAGGTCTCTTTGCAGGCGGTCCAGATGTGGACTTCTTTCGGGAGGATGTCGGACTAGTAGCTTCATCATCGATAGCATCATCCGTTACGATGATCTTGCCCTTCTCATCGCCCTTCTGCTTCTTTGTCTCTTGTTTCCCAACTGCCTTTCTCCAGGTGAAGCCTACCCGGTGTCTCTCTCCCACCGCATCAAGCTCATCAGTATCGATACTATCATCCTCGTACTTCCTCTTACTCTTCGCTCCCTTCGCAAATACCTTCATTTTGGGGAGCTTTGGTGCAGCAGCCTTGGACCAAGCAGTTAACAAAGTATCTCTATCGATAAGAATGCCCCATGGCCTTTCATACTGCCGATTCAAATACTTGAGACTCAGTTTGCCAGCTTTTCTCTCCCAATCCGTAACCTGAACTTCCTGGTCATCGCTCCCGTGTAATAAATCCATAATCATGACAGGCTCCTCTTCCTCAAAGCCAACATTGCCAGCAGCCTCTTCAGCCGTCATATCCCGATTCAGGAAGGCTAAAGGCAGCGGAACACCACAATATGTTAGTTTGGTCTTCGAGGGGATGTCCCATGGTTGATAGACAGACTGGAGCATGCGGCGAGGTATGTATCGTTCTTGTCCAGCATAGTTCCTCACTTGCGCGGTTTCTGTCCTTGGGCCACTCATATCCAGCAAGAAATCCCCAAAATCTGTATCGAAGTAGTGCTTACGGAGACGGATAGCGCATTTGATGTTATTGCCTCTCTTGTCGGTATTCTCGATCAGTCGAACTATCGTGAAGGTTTTCGGATTACCAGGCTTTTTGACTGGGCGCTCGATACCTGTGATGGGTTGCTCAGCATCGGGGTCCTCATATTCTGTGTCTGTTTCTTTCTCAGGACTTGGCCTATCGGGAGCTGATGACGGTGATGGCGGAGGAGGCGGAGATGGCAGGGCAGGTCTCAAGACTCTTGAGCCAATTGGGTAAATATCTTCGACGCTCTCTTCGAGTTTGGCTCTCGCAGCTTCTGCTATCCTTTCTTCATCTGTCGTGACCACGAGGATTTCGGCCTCATCCTCAAACTCTGGAGTAATAATGACACCAATGTCTCCGTCAGTCGTGTCTGGTAGCTTTTCGGCGCCTGGCTCTCCTCCATCTTTGTGGATCTTGGATCGCAATCGCGTCGTTTCCTCTTCTGAACTATTTGATTCTTCCCTCCGTATCACAATATCTACCGGCAGATTTTCCCGGGAAGAAGGTGCAGGTTGATGCTCTGGTGTTGAAACCCTTGTTGGACTATCGTTGGTATCCTGACCCTCTTCTTTCGGAGGTGTTTGAATGGCAGGGTCACCTGTCGGTTCCGGCTCCGGTGAACTACTTTGGATAAAAGTCGTATCTGAGACAGGAGGAGATGGTAATTTGGAAGCGACTGATTGCCTATCGTCAAGTATCGGACTTTGCGGGGTACTTGGATTTTCCTGCGGAGGTGGAGAGGTAGGTAGTGCCGACGGCGACAATGAGTCGTACAAGGAATCACCATCCGACATGCTGGATTTCCGATCCGGATTGGCCCTGGTAGAGCGAGAAGAGCGACTGCGTTAGTATGTGCAAAAGCTTATAGCTGCAAAGTAGACCTAGAAGGTGGAAGTGATGGAAGGATTGTGGTAAATGAACCTGTCCTTAGGTAAAGCTCCGCGAGAGATGCGAGGTCAATGAACGAAAGCAATGCATTTGACAAAGATTTCTTGAAAGATCGAGTGATGTTGTGAGGTGTTTGTCGCCCTCGATAAAAATCGACGGATCCGGCGCGGATATGTTTGTTGACATCGAAGGAAAGGGACTAATGGCTAAGCGAGAGAGATCCAAGCAAAATGCGGAGCAGCTCGATACAGAATGACCGCAGCCGCAGCCGCAGCCCCAGCACGTTTGTCCAACTTTCTTGTGATCGGATTGCCATTACTACTTGTTGACAAGACCGGACTATGTATAGAAGGACTACGTATAATGACAGAAATTTTGATGAAAGGGACGGCGGCCAGCAAAAATCACAAAAGAGCACCGGGTAGATAATTGGAGATAAAATTGTACAATACATTGCTCTATGCTGCAACAGATATATCATAACGCCCTTCACTCCACTCTAAATGTACTATACATATCAACATAACACACAGGCTTGTTCCTCGCTACTTACATGCCCGACTCCTAATAGTCATCCTCGAAAGGTATGAAGTTATTCAGCTCCCTACTCTTGGCTGCACTCTTTCCCTTCACTAGGTGAAGCATCATCTGATTCCTTGGCGTATCGATACCCAATTCCTTTGCCCTACGCTCAATGTACCCATTGTAGTAATCAATGTTAGTCCGATTGCCAGCTCGTATACTCTGTAACATTGCCGAGAGGTTCTTCCCGCTTTTTGTTATCTTGGACACGATAATTGCCTCTAATCTCCTCACACCAAAGGTCTTGTCAAGATCGGGCAATGACTGTAGTTCTGGTAGAGAACAGATGACATAGGAGATCTCGCGCAACAGGAGCTTCATGGCTTGGGAGGCGCTAAAGTTGTAGAGAAGGAGATCATTGGTGCAATCGAACAAGACAGAGAGGGGTCCGATGACAGCCCCAGCTGCGAGGTTCTGGAACTGAGATTCGTGAAAACTCTTGTGACCGAGAGTGACAGTGCTAAATTCTGGTGTCCGAGCCAGGGTTCCAACGAGGTGACTTGCAGGGGCTGACCAACTGAAATCTTTCCGCGTGAATGTGGGGGAATGACTTCCTTTCCTGGTGACTGATACTTGAGGGAACTTGGAGCATTCAAGTCGTCCTGGACTCTTCTCTATGAGCGTGAAGTGGCGCTCGGTTGACTGCAAGTTGTGGGTCATATTGCCGAGAATATAGGTTGGACGAGTCCTGAAGTCTGGGAAGACCTTTTCGTTGATCCTCTCCACAAGACCGAGACCATTGTTGAGAATAAATACGGTCGATTTTATCCCCAAGCGATGTCTGATTGCCATCAGCGCCGACACTGTTCTATATGCCTCTGTCGTAACAATCAAAGCATCAATCGAGTAGTTCGGCGGTTCTGAAGTGTGCTCAAGTCTCGGACCAAATCCTGGAAACCTTTGTCGTGAGTCCTCTCTGACGAAGCTGGCCGAGGACTCGATGTGGAAGTTAGTCTGAGTCTTGATTTCTCCACCCTTGATGACATGAATAGCGGCTCCTTCGTCGTGCCAATGCTGCATCACCAAAGGCCGATGCATCAACAACGTGATAGGCGGTGGAAAAGGAAGGCTAGCAAGAGAGTGGGCAATGTATTTTCCAGCGGCACCCAAGCCCAATATATGGATAGTACGATTGACGGGCTCTTGCCGAAGGTCCTGTTGTAATTGCGGTTTGTGTTGGACCTGTAAGTTCATGGTCCGCATATCCTCGATCGAAGTTCTTTTGTTCAGTGCCCTCAGCAAATCTAGATCCTCGAGTGCTTCCACCTGATCGCTCTCGTACTCTTGAAAACCGTCCCGATTCACTGCATCGGGGTCTTCGTCAAATTCTTGCCAATCGCCCCGGACCCCTGGCTCCTCGGTGCTAGCTGACGAGATATATTGCGAGTCTGTAGAATCTGCGTTTTGCGGATCACTTTCGAATGACCGGACATCCATTCTATCTGATTTCGCTGTATCGATTTGACTTGCTGGATTAATTCGATAATGGTCGTCTTGTCCCACTCCCTCATCAGCTTCCCGACTGTCGACGGCACCCTGTACTTCAGCACTTTCTGAATTTCGATTCACCAACGTTGCTCCTAAATCTGTCTCCAACAACCCCTCGATATTCCGCGCTATTGTATCCGTAGGCGAAGGAGTTTTCGCCCCCTGTCCGACACTTTCCTCTCTCGACTTCAAAACATCTTCCATCATTAAGCGCTCCTTTGGCGCATCGTACACCCTCCTCTCAGCAGCTTGACTGCTATAATTCCGTGCCGCTCCTCTCGCTCTCCTTGTTGTACCCAAGCTAAACATACACTCGCTCTGCTGTTCCCACTTCCTCCTAGGCCACCAGTAACTTCTATCCTGTGAGAAGAAACAGCGCCTGGCCACCCGGCCCGCACATGTGTTATCGGAAAGCCATATCTCGTTACGAGGTATCCTTCGAAACACCCGCAACAGCGGTCGACCGCAAGTTGGAAGAGACAGGATGAACGATTCTCAATGGTTATTGAAATCGACTCATGGCAGACGTGATCTCCAGGCCGGCGCGCTGGCAGGTGAGATGAGCACCGAAGCAAAGATGTCTCTATGTAAACATGCAGGAAGATGAGGAAGGGAAGGCAAAATAAGTACAAGAAAGAAGAAGTTGACGTTTCGAGATCGCAGCCGAAATAAAGGTGCAATCAATCGACTGTTGATCGGCGTATTCGGAAAATGTTCAAAGTCGTACAGTGCAATACACTACTTGGAGAAAATGGTGATGGTCGTGGCGGACCGTGAATGGATGGTCGACGTCAAGAGAATGGACGATCGAGAAGTAGAGGCAGAAGAAGATTATAGCTTCTGCTCCTGGATTCGCCTGAGAACAAAAATCTAAAGATCATGACCCTGCGCTCTCCATATCCCTGTACAAATGGCACCGCCATTGGCCAGTCTTGCAGGCAAGCGTCTGTCGGCCAGAGTCGGCCCGTGGTCTTGGCAGCATGGGCGGCGGAATTTATTGATCATTGATCATCTGCAAAGCCTCATCGCTGATTGACCAGAACGAGACAAAAACGCGCCAACCCTCTGCATTTGCGCATCATGGACTCGACAAAGGTTATGTCTCTATTGGAGACTCTGGATGATGAAATAGACGATCTCGAGGAGTCTCTGCAGCCTCTCTTGAAGACAGCGCTTTCAGACTCGGCTTCGAAGTTGCCTTTGCTAGACAAAGCCAAGCTCTATGTCCTGGTCACCTATGCAATTGAGTCCATGCTATTTTGTAAATCCGCCTCTTCAATTTTTGGAACGTGTCTAATTACCTTCCCAGCTTACCTGCGACTCAATGGAGTCAAGGCGCGCGAACATCCTGTCTTCAAAGAACTCACCAGAGTCAAGCAGTACTTTGACAAGATCAAGGCTATCGAAACACCTGTGGAGAGGACAATGGCAGTAGACAAGGCTGCTGCTGCAAGATTTATTAAAGCTGGCCTGGTGGGTCTTTCTTCTCATTTGGAGATAGTCCGAATGTTCATGTTCCGATTTACTAACACTCTTCTCAGTCTGGTAACGAGAAATACGATCTTGCAAGAGCGGAGCAAATAGCAAAAGAAAGAGCAAAGGCACATATCAAGTTTGGCAATCAATCCATGGATCTTGACAAGAAGCGAAAGGCGGGCGAGTTAGAAGCAACTATTGGGGATGATTCTGATTCTTCCGACTCGGAGTCTAGCTCAGAGTCAGCACCAGAACCCACAGCAAAGCCAGTGAGTTCTAAAAAGAAACGGAAAGTACATAAATCTGCTTCGACATCGACTTCTGGAGCTTCAACACCAGCAATCACGTCGAATGAAGGTGAGGCGAAGTCCGAACGGCCGGAAAAGCCAAAGAATGCGAAGAAGATGAAGAAGCAAAAGCGGTCGAAGAAGGAGAAGAAATCAGAGAAGAATAAGAATTGATCTGGATGGCTGCTTCATTTGCAGGCAACATTCTCCTTGCTTTGGGAACATATCAGCATGGCATGGCGTTCAATTAGAAGCTCTAGGTCAAGAGCGCCGGTTTGGCGTTGAGGCACTGCTAAGGAACAGTTGTAGCATTTCATGGCGTCGAGATATCAGGAAAAGTGAGCATTTTCATGGTGCATAGATGGTAATTACGTATCTGATTCAGGAAGAAATCATGAGCATTCCTTCCATAGATGCAGATATTAATTTGGCTGGTTGCCAGAAATACTCTTTCTCTTGCAATTGTGGTTACCTCACATATATGACTTGTGCACCTCAGACGCTTCTAATATTGTCCACAAGCTCTAAGATCTTTCATGTGGACCTGTTTCTTTCGTTTGTCTGGCCCCTGCGCTGGTCTTCGAAGGCCTTGAATTCTGGGTTGGATATTCGTCTCCTCTCAGCCAATCACTTGTAAGCACGCTAAAAAGTCTAACAGAGCCGAGGAGTTCGAAGCTTCGATGTTGATCTGTTCCGCACTCTCCTCGCCTCAACTCACATCAAGAACATCAACCACAACTGTGCGACTGTAACTCCAAACAAGACCTCCTAACCAAAATCATCATGCCTCGTCAATCTAGATCCGGTGGTGGACGTGCCCCTTCCCGTCCAACTGCTCCTCAAAGACAAGTTGCACCCCAACAGACCCGACCAGCAACCACCGCCGCCTACCCTCCACCAGCAGCACGCCCAAACCCTTCAGCCGCTGCTCCTCCAGCTCAACAACAGCAAAGCTCCGCTGGTGGTAGCATGCTGGGAAACATCGCCAGCACCGCAGCGTGAGTTCCCAAGACCTGCCGACAACAGATAGACTGACAATAGCAGAGGCGTAGCAATCGGATCGTCCGTTGGCCACGCAATCACCGGTTTCTTCGGAGGATCTTCCGCTCCAGCAGCTGAGCAACCTCAGCAGAACGCTGTTGCTGCGCAGGGAAATGAGGCTTCGCAGAACAGCTGGGGACAACGAAGCTGTGAGGTCGATGCCAAGCAGTTCACTAAGTGCTTGGACGAGAACCAGGGGAACATGCAGATCTGTGGATGGTATTTGGAACAATTGGTAAGCATCACAAGGCACATATTGGGGATGGCTGGCATGGATCGACGGATGCTAACGGTTATGTGTCTACAGAAGGCGTGCCAACAGGCTGCTAGCCAATACTAGGGTTGATCATCCGGCGAGGATTCGAAAGCATAGTGTTCTGCGCGTGCATTTGCATTTGGGTGGCGAACAAAACAAGCTTGTAATATATGGTCCAGGAAGAAAGAGGCAACACCGCTCTCTTGACTTGTATGCGCTTTACTTTATATCTCTGCTTTGTTGCTTTGGTCCGTGAAGAAGCTATTTTGCTGTCAAGCGGTCATATCGGAGGTGCTACACTCAATGGTAAGCGCTGAGTTCCGCCATGATGGTAAGACGTTGGTACTTTCTCTGTGTCGGCGAATGTATCGATCACTTTCCTTCCCTTACCTCTGTGTCACATGCTGCATGTTTCGCACTTACAACTCAGTGTAAGCGGCTGAAATTCGATTTCTCAACGAAGGAGTTTGAGGGCATGCAACGTTTCGTTTGCTTGACAAAGCTTAGGTGTAGAACTCTGCTATTAAATGTGTCTTTCAAAATCTCGTCACACATTCATTATTTGTCTGACAGCAAGAATGCCCCTTGGTCCCTCAAAGACGTACAGAAAGCTCTGTATAGCAGTACCATTTACAGACAACCGCACGACGGCCAAGTGACATCTATGTCCATCTTTTGTATTTCCCTATAGCCCATTGCATTAAAATTAATTAGAACGCATCTGTCAATGTTTTTTTTGGAATCGCAGCCGTCTCCCGGCACGAGACCGAAGGTATGACACAGCCCCTGCCCCTGCGCCAGACACCACTCGCCTAGTAGGAACAGATCTATCCTTTCTTTCCCACCGCCACGTTGAATCTGAAATGCGACTTGACGAAACCTTTCTCATCGGCCATCTTGTTCAATTCCTGGCAGAATATTTCCTTGGCTCTCTCTCTAACTCCGGGCTGTTCATTACATCAGCAGTGCATGCATTGAGAAGCTTCACACATCAGGGGACGGCTGTGACAGGGAAAGATACTGACCTGCTTCAGTTCCTCATACCATCGTTTGACCCATCCTTCTCGTCCCATCGTCTCCTCGAAGAAGTTCCCTCCTTTAGAAGCATCAATCTCCTCAAGTGTCTTGAATTCATCGTACTGCCTGCTGACGAAAGTCTGGGTAGGGTCTAGTCCAGCATCCACCAACATCTGCTTGACCTTTGGGACCGTGCCTATTGCTGTTTTGCTGCCGTTGACAGTGAACATATTCAGCTCCTGTTTGACAACATCGAAGCAGCGGCCAACGACCAGACTGTCATTCGTCGAGGTATCGAAGATCAACTTCCCTCCAGCTTTTAAAAGCGTGGCCCAATGTTTAACAGAGGCAGCAGGGTCTTCAAGCAGAACCATGGCGGAAGCACAAGTGATTACATCGAATATGCCCTCTATGATACCTTCCAGCCCAGTCAAGTTACTGATATCATGATCATGAAAAGTGACGGGGAGATCTTCTTTTCTGGCTTTGGATCTGGCGATGTCCAGGGAAACAGTACTGATGTCTACTCCAATGACTTTTCCTGAGGGCCCAACTGCTCGTGCTGCTGGGATTGTGATTCCACCTGTACCACAAGCTAGGTCGAGGACTTTCATTCCTGGTGATAGTGCCATCCATTCAAGGTAGTCTTTGGCTTGAGCCTTGTGAAAGTCGCTCGAGCCATCTTTGCCGTCATCTTCGTAGATGGGCGCTCGAGCATCGTACATATCCCGAATAGTTTCAAGGCGTGAGGGTGCCATTTTGATGCCCATGGTCAGCTGTTGTCAATTTTGTTCCTGTATGTTTGTTCTTGGAAGGCTTGGAAACGGTCTGGAAAGTGTCGAAATAATCTGAACGGATTTAATTGCTAAAAGCCGGAAGGATGAAACAGGCAACTGTATAATTGGCATTACATTGAGCTCCTTCCTTCTTACCTTGGTACATCGCCTACTTGTCACCTCAGACTGGAGACCAGCGGCCCGGGCTGGACCCGCCAGGAATATGTACCTTGACCACCGCGGCCCAAAAGAGTAACTACGTCGTGGATGGAGCCAATCCAGCGATGGGTAACGTGAAGAAGTAGGCGAAATTGGGAATTGTACAAATGCGAAGACTTCAAGTTAGAAGTTGAGGAGCCAGCTGGCAAGGAAGGTACCACTCGTTTAACTTTCGACATACCAAGGAATCTAGGTTTGGTGTACCTAAACAGAGTGGAAGATAAGCGGAGCAACAAGAAACTCATTCAAGCTTTGATCACATGACCCAGGTGTAAGAAAGTGCTAGGCTCAGAACGCACTAGCGTCTGGCTGGAAAAAAAATAGGCGAGGGCTCCCACCAACTTGACATTTTCCAAAAGCTCGGTCTTGAGATTTCTCGACGACAAGACACCACCTTCGACAACCCCATAACGACTTCAAAATGGGTAAGGGACTGTAAGTAGCCCCTCTACAATGATAAAATCACTTTGCACGCGCAAGAATTTCCTTTGGGAAGGCCATTTCTGGACTCGCAGATCGGCTGCTCAACTTCGAGATCAGCCGTCGATTTCGCAATGCGAACGCAGCAGACAAATTTGAATTGGCCTTCCTCAAAGTGTCTTCCTGCGCAAAGCTACCAGTACTTCTCGAATGCCTTACTGACAATTTTCTTATAGCAAGAAGCATCAAAAGCGCCTTAGCGCCCCATCGCATTGGCTCTTGGACAAACTCTCCGGTGCCTACGCTCCTCGTCCATCCCCAGGTCCTCACAAGCTCAGAGACTGCATGCCTCTGATCGTCTTCATCCGCAACCGCCTAAAGTATGCCCTCAACGCCCGCGAGACCAAGGCAATCGTCATGCAACGCTTGATCAAGGTTGATGGAAAGGTCCGAACCGACGCAACCTACCCAGCTGGTTTCATGGATGTCATCAGCATCGAGAAGACTGGCGAGCACTTCCGTCTTGTCTACGACACCAAGGGCCGCTTCACCGTCCACCGAATCCAGGCAGAGGAGGCCGAATACAAGCTTGGAAAGGTTAAGAGAGTTCAGTTGGGCAAGGGCGGAATCCCATTCTTGGTCACGCACGATGCACGAACGTAAGTTCTATCAGACATCATTCAGCCGTTGGTCCAAGCTTTGGTCGATCCACCTCGAAAAGAACGATTGATTGGAGCTATACCAACGGTTGCTATACAAACTTCCTCCAGAAATGCTGACAAAATTTTGCCTGTGTAGTATCCGTTACCCTGACCCAGCCATCAAGGTCAACGACACCGTCAAGATCGATCTGTCTACCGGCAAGATCACTGAGTTCATCAAGTTCGACACTGGTGTCATTGCCATGGCTACCGGTGGACGTAACATGGGTCGTGTTGGTGTCATCACTCACCGCGAGCGTCACGACGGAGGTTTCAACATTGTTCACATCAAGGACGCCATAGACAACTCCTTTGCTACCCGTGAGAACAACGTCTTCGTCATCGGTACCGAGAAGCCATGGATCTCTCTGCCAAAGGGCAAGGGTGTCAAGCTTTCTATCGCCGAGGAGAGAGATCGCAGACGTGCGCACGCCATTGCCGGAAACTAAATGTTCTTCGTCTTTGTTGCTTGCTCTGGATTTCTGCATGATGGTTCTGGGATGGAGTATTTGGGCCCCGTTTTCTATTCTATGCTTCGGGTCATTTGCGCATGGGAAAAAGTGCAAATGGGTTAGCTAGCGGTGCAGCAGCAGCATAGTAGGAGCAACCAATACCAAAACAATGTAAAAGCCCATCCAGTCCCCCAACTTTGGCTGTCCTTCCATAGACTACTCAGTGAAATGAAGTGATATTGTGTTATCTCTACAGCTTCAATCCCAACACTGGCAACCTCCATGCAGCTGGATGGTAGCCGCAGGTGGTCCACTCACTGCACCTCTGCTTCCAGCATTGATTGCCTAGCACTTCTCTCCGCATGAAATCAAGCTAAGTCTGACCCCCATGTCCAGCCCTGTGACCTACTTCATTCTCGTAACTGCCCTATGTCCCTGCTGCAGTAACATGCATCTTGTGGGGCGTTTTCACATCACGAGGCAAGCTGCTGATGTCAGGATAAAGTTGAAAGGCAAGTCAGAAAAGTGCGGAGTATGGGAGAAGGGCGGTGGAGGAGACGTGACGGTCTGGAGTCGCCCCAGCTTCCACATCCTCTCACCCTGGAGAAGTCAAAGCTGTACGAGGCCCATTCCAGTGGTTTCCATGAGGTAAGAATTCGAAGGCGAAGGAGGGGCAAACAGGGGTCTTCAGTCTACTTGCATGTGTGTGCGAGAGGGGAAAGAGACCTCGTGCCGGAAAATAAACCAGAACCTGGAAATGGGAGTTGAGGCTTATGCTATGCGAAGGTGATCAGGAGATGGGAGATGGATGAGTTCTGTAATGGATCCATGGCTATTGGACATAAAGGGTCTGGATCCGTGTGTCTTCTGAGAGGATGAAATTAAAGGAGGATGACTGATTGGCTCGTGACTGATCGCCAGTGTAGACCAGGGCAGGACCGGCTCTGGTAGAAAGTGACAGATGCATCTTAGATGCGAGGCGTTGAGGCTCACAGGATTTGAATCTTAGGTGCAGGTTTGTTACCGTTTGTAGGCAGGCAAGTATAGCGGTGTTGTTAAGAAGGATGCAGTTCGTTGATGATGATGTGGTGTACCCCCACACGCATCGTCCAGCTCTTCAATATCGACGTCAGGTAGCACGATGCAGAAGTTAGATTCCTGGCTGGCGAGGAAAGTTTGTTCTTGTTCTCGATCCGGACCTTTGCATGCTCTGGCTAGAATGTACCTACTTCTGAGCTGGTTTGATTGCACGCCAGCAGAGCATTATGCCGTGCGGTATTTCGTGTTGTGTTGTGTTCGTGAAAAAGGCAAAGAGTGGGATGCACGACGTATGACGAAGGCACCACTACAGAACATGAGAAATGTGCTTCCCGAGGAAGAATGGAGCCAATTGACGGAAAAGAAATGTAACTCGATTCGGAAATGTTTTCTTTGCATCTTCCCATATGAGAAGGCTTGTGAGTTGACAGCAAGCCTGCCTGAGCCCAGCTTCCTCCTTGTCCCGTCCTTGAGTTATATCTCAGGCGTTCGTGATCTTTTCCCTTTAGAAGACCCTGAGTGAACACTCAAAATTTCTTTTGCTGGCAAGCTTAAAATACCTCTCCTATCCTTTACCCCTTGCAATGTCGTAGGTGGGTATGGAAAGGGACTCGAGAGGCAGAAGTGACGACCACGCTACACCTACCGCATACACTGCAGCAAGCCCACCTGGAATGAAATCCATTCGCAAGCATAGCAGACATTGGACTGAAATCCGCTGGCATTAACCGGGCTTCGCTGGATGTCAAGCACGCGCGGTACGAATGCCGGATTTCGAATCGAGTAAGAAAAAGAAGTGACCCCCAAGCTTTCAACCCAATTACCAATTGCCTCAGGATATCGGCAACAGGCCGAGCGTGAGGAGTGAACGCTGGGCTCAAGTACTGACTAGTATTACTGGAGCTACTGGCTAGCCCATTGTCAGTCAGAAGATATTAGTAGACCCCTCCTACCCCCCCCAAAGCCAACAAAAGACGACGCTATATAAATGAGCTCTTCCCCTCTCTCACTCATCACTTTGAAGCGGGCCTAATTCGAAAAAGAGAGGGAAGAACGGAACGAAAAGCAAAAGAAAGTGGGAACGACCCTCCCATCGCATCCCATCCCATCCTTCAATTCATCTACTGTACTGTACCCATCCATGACAGCAAGTCGGGCAGACCAGAAGGGCAGGGCCAACAGAGCGGAATTTGAAGGGAATATTTTTTCCTCCTTGCTTGCTTACAGGGGCCTGCAGATCTGATCTGATCTTGAAAAGAAGGCGAATCGAAGCTCTTTAGAACGGTCAAACCATTGAACAACCCCTCCAGGACAGGCATCATGTCGCTGTGCATGAGGTCGGCGAAATGTCTTCCGAGGGCGAGCGCACTCGCTTCGATGACCCTGACCCCACTATTGGAGGTACGACCAGGACCAAGTCTGCTGCACTCACCAATTTTCAAATCGAACTCAAGAGGAGAGGTGAGATGGAGTACCTCGCATACTCAGAAGAATAGATTTCAGGAGAACAAATCTGCGTTGGGACATGGAAAGAAGACCAATATTGATGGATGGACGACTTTCAGTGTGTTGGCGCTGATGGCTGCATCGGCTGCTGGAGCGGGGTTGGCAGTTGGTTGGAAAGCTGAAGGGAGAAAGGACAGGGAAAGAGAGTATTCGAATGCTGGGAAGTTTGTGAGCCCTGCATATGCGAGTTTGAGTGACATGGAATCTGTAAGTTTTTGATTTCTTCGAATGTTATTCGGAAGTTACAATACATGTCCGAAGAGCTTTGGGCCTGTTCAGACTCGCTTCCCAGAACAACCCCTTTCTTGGCGAGTCAACATCGAGTACTGACAAAATTAGGCTATCAAAGAAATCCGTCAAGCTACAGGAAATGAGGACACAATTTCTACTGATCCTGAAGATCTCAAAGCACACGGCTATTCCGAGTGGTCCTCCACCAACATTGACAGTCTCCCGGTGGCAGTCGCCTATCCTAAAAACACCTCGGAAGTTTCCAAGATCGCAAAGATATGCTCGAAGTATCGTCTCCCGATCATCCCCTTTTCGGGCGGTTCATCCCTCGAAGGCAATTTCTCAGCACCTTACGGAGGCGTCAGTGTCGATTTCGCATACATGGATCAGATTTTACAATTCCACGAAGAGGACATGGATATTGTCGTCCAGCCAAGTGTGAGCTGGATGGAACTTAATGAGGAATTAGCAAGAAGACAATCTGGACTGTTCTTTCCTGTTGATCCGGGACCAAGTGCCAAGATTGGGGGCATGGTTGGCACGAATTGCTCCGGTACTAATGCGGTCAGGTATGGAACGATGAAGGATTGGGTCATTAATCTGACGGTTGTGTTATCTGATGGGACGATTATCAAGACGAAGAGGAGACCGAGGAAGACTTCAGCAGGGTATAATTTGAACTCGTTATTTGTTGGGTCTGAAGGGACCCTTGGTAAGTTCTGCCCAACCTAGAATCGTCTTCATATACGTTCAAGAATCGCATCATTGGATGACCATGTTTTAATCGAGCAACAGGACTGGTGACAGAGATCACTCTCAAGCTGGCAGTAGTCCCTCAAGAATTCTCAGTAGCCGTCGTCACATTCCCCTCGATTCGCGATGCCGCAGCGGCAGCTGCAAGCGTCATGCGAGCAGGCGTCCAAGTCGCCGCCATGGAAATCATGGACGAAGTGCAAATGCGCGTTGTCAACCTCTCCGGCTCCACAGCGCCTCGCAAGTGGAAAGAATTGCCCACGCTCTTTTTCAAGTTCAGCGGCACGAAAGCTTCCGTCAAAGAGAATATTTCAATGGTCTCAGCGATCGCGAAGGTGCACCGTGGCGGCGATTTCGAGTTCGCGAAGGATGCCAAAGAGCAGAAATTGCTGTGGTCTGCCAGGAAGGAAAGTCTCTGGAGTATGCTTGCATTGAGAAAGGAGGGCAATGAAGTGTGGTCTACTGATGTCGCTGTGCCGTTCTCGAGACTGGCGGATATCATTGAAATCAGTAAGAAAGAGATGGATGATTTAGGGCTGTTCGCTAGTATTCTGGGTCATATCGGAGATGGCAATTTTCATGAGAGTATCATGTATGATTCGAGGGTACCGGGTGAGAAGGAGAAGGTCGAGCAGTGTGTCAAGAATATGGTGAGGAGGGCGCTGGATATGGAGGGTACTTGCACTGTAAGTTCCACAAGATTCCAAGCATTTGTCTGAAGGAGTACTGACCTAATGCAGGGAGAACATGGTATTGGGATTGGGAAGAAGGAAGCTCTTCTCATGGAAGTGGGTAAAGATACGCTTGGCGTGATGAAATCCATCAAGCAAGCTCTTGACCCATACTGGATCATGAACCCAGGCAAGATCGTGGATCTTCCAATGTAGACTCTGCGACAGATTGGACGATTTTCCTTTTCACCATATAGACCGGGGTTTGGCACACAGAACATGACATGGTCCGAGATTGGGAGTGGTGGACTGCATCATGGGGGGTTTCATTGAAGGATTTTGTGCATCCATTTTCCATGCATTTTACTTTCTTCGGCTGGGCGGTGGTAGGCGGTCAAATAGAGCCATCCTCCTCACGGATGTGAAGCATAGGTTGCATTGGGGGCTTGGGACTGGTATTTTGTAATGAGAAAATGAAGAGGCCTTCCTATTTCTGTGGCACTATCCATTGTTACTCGCTTTGTTGTTGTGTGTCCTCGCTTATTCGAGCTTGATGCGCAACCGATGGTATCACGAGCGAAGTGGAAAAGGGGCTCCAGTAGCCAGTAGCCAGGTGTCGTGCGACTTACCTGCGAGGTTTAGGGGGTACAGGGAACAAGTAAATCATCTGTAGGTAATGCGTCGTAGGAGGAGTGTCGATCAGGCACTGATGTAAAGTCAATCGCGTGGAAAACATGCTGAAGATACCGGACACCGAAAAAGCAAAAGTCGGTATGAGCTTACCCTGCCAGATCAGTGCTGGACTCCTAATCAACATTCGGCACAGCTGCTTTGCACGGCCTCGCATTATTAACATGCATGTTATTTTTGCTTTTGTTGTATCCGGCTGAAAAGTGAAAAGTCGGTATGCGGCGAAGACGTGATGTTGTGAAGCCTGTGGGAGGACAGTATGGTGCGGAAGTGCGGAACTCAGAGTGGCTTTCAGGTGGCGTCTAACGGTGAGTGAGCAACCCCGGGGTGTTTTCCCTTTCCCATCGGTTGATTGAGTGACGGTCGTTTCTGTTTGTTTCTGCTTCATGTGAAATCCTGGTGGCGTTCCCTGTACCCCCACACCAACAGCAACCCCGCTTCTGAAGGACCAGAGGCACTTTTCCGGCATGTTTTTTTCAGGATTCTGACAAGCTGTTATCTGACGCGAAAAGGAGAACGATGTCACTGTTCTCTTTCCATTTTACTTCGACTTGTTCGGCTCGACCATGGTGCTTCGACTCATCTTTTCATGTAGGGACAGAGACCAATGAAGAGGAAGATGTCAGTTCCTTCAAGGATCCAAATGAGGCCTCTCTCAGACCGATGCCTTTCAAAGATTAGAATATGCAACATAACCTCCACCCTGCAACGCTGGGTAGCATCGGCCATACCAAACCCGGAATTGGGGATGGAAGAATCGTGGAAGAGGAAGGAAGCCAAAGTCGATGCCAAGTATGGATGAAGTCGGCCCTCTTTGGGTAGCAGCTGCATATCTTGAGGGTGGACAGGCCTTGTTTGATACTTGTGCATATGCCTTTCGCTTGATGCAGACAAAACCAACAAGAGCCAGTGCCAGCCACTGCAGCCTACCTAGCTACAGTAGTCTGAGGAAAAAGAGAAGTGACGAGTCGAGACGAGGTGCTAGTTGCTAGTCGCATGCAATACTTGAAGAACCTCTGGGTCGATAACAATCACCTGGTTGCCGTGGATTACATTGCCTACTCACTGGTATGAAGAACTTTGGGCGGATGCGAAGGCCTCGAATCAATCCGGATCCTCGAAAGAGTCGTGCAGGAGAGCATGCTGACGGCCCGAGGGACCTGGCCAGGAGTTACGAGGCGGCCGCATCACGTGGTGATAACCGTATCGTCGCAAACGCGGATCGCGTCCCTTTTGTAGCTTCCTCAACCTACCTAGGTATGTTGCAGTGGAGTACAGCACAACAAACACTGCACTGTTTCGAGGTTTGTCTTTGCTCCTGATGGGATGATTCTTCAGAACCAGAGCCTGAGGTCCCTCACAAAGGTAATTTGCTCCCTCTTCCCTCCTTCGCTCGTCTTCAATCCATTGAGCGAGCAACGGAATCCCCTTTCTAAGCTTTTCATCAAGTTTCAATGTCTCTCATATCTGGAGAAACGGTCCAGTCCTCACCTTTCCAATTCATACTTCACTTTCTAGCTTGATTTTAAGGACAATCAATTGCAATTCACTTCCAGTACGCCCATTTTCAACTGGCACAAAATCCCGCCAGCGACCACTTCCTTCCTCTATCGCTTCTACTTCTTCTCAACCTCAACCTCAACCACCCGTCTTCCGTTTACCATAGCCACAGTTTCTCAGCATATCGCTAGTACTGACTTATCCACGGTAGATCTGCCATTGTGCTTGCTCTACGGAGTCTGTTTTCGCTTCAGTGCCGTCCTTGGTACAGCAAACACTCTACTACACAGGAACCTGCGAGTCGAACTTCACCTTTCTGATACAACAGACATTCATCCCGCTCAACGACCTCGCTTTGAAGTCTTACTATTCAAATTATCTCAAGGCTACACGCCTGCGACAGCTTAGGCATTGACCCGTCCCTTTCTCCACGAAATTTACAGCTTCTTACCAAAATGACCCAAGGCTACAGAAGACCCCATATCGACCATACCCAGGTCATTAGACCACCTCGCAACCCAACTCCTCGATATCCACACCTACAAGTACCCATCTTGAAGCCAGACTATGATTGGGAGAAGTGGGATGAGTTGGCTGTCAGACTGAGAGGCGTCGCACATCATGAAACAACCTACAACCTTTGGAGAACATTCCGGAAACACGGTGAAATCTCATTCATTGAGATATTTGAAAGAGATGGCAGACGGGATGGCGGTGCTAAGATTGTGTATTCTCCCCCACCAGCCACACCTTTCTGGAAGAATACAACCCATGTCATCGATAATGAAGATGATCCTGGCGCAACATACATGGTCAACGTTAGTCTTTGGGATGAGAGATCTCAGGGCAAGACGATTCAGAGTCCTGTTAAGAAAACCAGATTCTACCAGCCAAGAATGAAGTTGATTGCTTCAGCCGTTCACTTCGGCCTTCTCATTGATCCCGTCTCGATGATGCCTTTGCATACCATCAAGCCGAATCAGTCTGAGCAAAATGGTACGACATTCATTGTTGATCTCAAGAGACGCCGTATTGTCGCCAACTTCACCGCCAAATTCGAGAAGCTTGGATACAAACCCAGCTATGATCGCCACAACCAGTACATGTTTCATATTCCCTTCGACCAGTTGACAAAGATCCAAAGATTGGACTTCAGCGACGTTGCGTTTGCCCTAGTCATCTCCATGGAATCGCCCCCACAATACTATCGAAAGAGACAGGATCAGATGGCTGGCCATACTAAGGAGAATCCGCAGTGGAGCGAGTGGGATACTTGGTACCGGCAGACTGACATTGTTTACGATCCCTACATTCTCCAAAAGGAGACCATCGCTCTTCACAAAGACCGCCCTGTCATTGATATTGGTACGTCATACTCGAATATCCTGAAATTGATACTAACAAATCAGGTCGCTGGACTACATATCTCTTCGAGTTTGGCCATTCGAACAATTCGGCCGCCTTGTATGCTGAGATCAAACAGGCTCTGCAAGATTTCAATATCGAGATTGTGCCTGTTCCGGTCTTGACCAAGGTCTTGTCTCATTCTGCCGACCTCTGGTCTTTGATTGACCCCCCGAAGTTGCAAAATGCTTCTGCTGACCTTGAATTCATGCAAGGCAGTGATAGCACTATCGCACTGCCTTGGGAAGTCCGCTACCAACTAGAGGTCTGTATATCTCGCGAGATCATTAACGAGTACAACATCAATAAGCAATTTGTCAAGAAGCTCGCCGATGTCGCTGCACAAGATCCTGCAAAGGCCAGACACATTCTCGAATATGTTGCTACTCAAGAAAAGCGTATCTACGAGCCACTATCCATCTTCGATGACCCACTTGCTTTGGCCTTCACATCGAAGACAGAGATTCCTCACTACTGCGCTTATTCGCGAAAAGCCACGATCACTCCATCCACTATGTACCTCAGCTCGCCCACCGTTGAAACCACTAACAGAGTTCTCCGTCACTATTCGAGAGAAAACAAGGATGGCAGATTTCTTCGAGTACAATTCACCGATGAACTGGCTGAGGTGAGTGCTTTGTTCCGTTGATCTACGACCATATTGACAATCCGTAGGGGAAAATCTTCTCCTGTGCCGACAAGCAAAGAAATGACGAACTTTTTACTCGCGTCTACAGAACTCTTTACAACGGAATTCGAATCGGAGATCGGCACTTCGAATTTCTCGCCTTTGGTAACTCGCAATTCCGCGAAAATGGCGCATACTTCTTCTGTCCTACCGACCATTTGTCATGCCAAGACATCCGCAAATGGATGGGCCATTTCGACCATATCCCAGTCGTTGCTAAGTATGCGGCCAGACTTGGTCAGTGCTTCTCAACAACTCGAGCTATCAACGGCCTTTCTGCCCCCAAGGTCGTCACGCTTGCTGATGTCGAGAATGATGGCTACTGTTTTACCGATGGTGTTGGTAAAATCAGTCCTTTTCTCGCTCGGATGATTGCTGCAGAGTTGCAACTTCGTACTACAACTGCTCCATCCGCGTTCCAGTTTCGTCTTGGTGGATGTAAGGGCATTTTGGCTGTTTGGCCAGACGCTAAGGAGAAGGAGGTTCACATTCGAAAGAGTCAGCAGAAGTTTACTGCTACCTACAATGGTCTCGAGATTATTCGATGTGCTCGGTTCTCTTGTGCCACACTGAACCGGCAGACGATCGTTATTCTGTCTTCCCTCGGTGTACCTGACGAGGTCTTCCACACGATGCTTGCCGCGCAACTCGCCAACTACCAAGCTGCAATGAGCAGCGATGAGGTCGCGGTCAGTCTGTTGTTGAGATACATCGACGAGAATCAGATGACTATCAACCTTGCTACCATGATCCGAAATGGTTTCATGGCCCAAAGGGATCCTTTCGTGCTCTCGCTTCTTCATTTGTGGAGATCCTGGTCCATTAAGCTCCTGAAGGAAAAAGCCAAGATTATAGTCGAGGATGGTGCGTTTGTTCTTGGTTGTGTCGACGAGACAGGCACTCTCCGTGGTTACACCAAGTCAAAGGCTGCTCATGGACAGCAACTCACTCAAGAGGAGTTGCCACAAATATTTATCCAGGTTCCTGACAGAGATGATCCCAATAGATACAATGTGGTTGAAGGAATCTGCTTAGTTGGCCGCAACCCGTCCCTCCATCCTGGCGATCTCAGAGTCGTCGAGGCAGTCAATGTCCCAGCTCTACACCATCTGAGAGATGTTGTTGTGTTCCCAATACACGGAGACCGCGATATCCCTAGTATGTGCTCTGGGGGCGATCTTGACGGTGATGATTTCTTTGTGATTTGGGATAAGAATCTTCGACCCCCAGAATGGAACTGTGAACCCATGAATTACACACCACCAAAGCCCAAGGTCCACAGTCGACCGGTTGAGATTACTGACTTGATGAAATTCTTCGTTCGTTACATGAAGAATGATGCTCTTCCGACTATCGCCCATGCTCACTTAGCAAATGCGGATGAACGGGAACGAAGCGTCAAGGATCGGAAGTGTAAGTCCTTCTAATATCAGCTCTTATTTGTGCTTACATAGCCGCCTTAGGTCTGATACTCGCTGCTCTACACTCAAAGGCTGTCGATTATGTCAAGACCGGCGAGCCTGCTGAGATGTCAAAGGACCTCCGTCCCAGAAAATGGCCTCATTTCATGGAGAAGAAGCACAAGCCTAAGGAGGCTCAATACCACTCGGAGAAGATCCTTGGCCAATTGTATGACAAGGTCGAGAAAGTTAACTTCACTCCACAGTATGAAGAGCCCTTTGATAAGCGCATTCTCAGAGCTTATAATCTCGACGATGCCATATTGAAGGCCGCTCGGCAGGTCAAGTCAAAGTACGATGTCCACATGAAGCGTATCATGGCTCAGCAGGAGATCAAGACTGAGTTCGAAATCTGGTCGACATTCGTCCTGTCAAAACCACGTGTCGGTAGCGACTACAAGGTTCAAGAAGAAATCGGTAGACTCTCGGAATCGTTGAAGGATCAATTCCGTCTCGAGTGTATCGACAGAGCCGGTGGCAAAGACTTCACTGTCCTTGGACCTTTCGTCGCAGCAATGTACAAGGTCACCAAAGAAGAGCTTGACATCGCTCTTGCCGAATGCCGAGCCACAAAGATGGTAGGTGGTCACCAAGTGCCTGTCCGAAAGATGGAGCCTGGGTACATGCCATTCATCTCGTTCCCTTGGCTGTTTGAAAAGGAGCTCGGACGTATTGCTACTGGAATTGATACCTCCGATGAGTTGGAAGATCTTGGAATGGCATCCCTTGTCCTCAAGGAGCCTGGTCATTCTCGAAAGCGACAAGGCGGCGGTGCGGCTTTAGAGGAGGACTACATCAAACGCGAAGATGGTGTCCTCATTCATCGTGGTGAGGAACTGGATTTGTTCCATCAAACTTCCGACACCGAAAACTACGCAGACGAAAGTGACATCGAGGAAGCTTGCATGACCAGAGATGGACATTGGTTCACAACCGGCAAAAATGGCGAAACGGTCTTGGCGACCGAGTTCAAGCTTCCCAAATCTCTAATTCCTGATTATATGCGCAATGGTACTGGTGTTGAAGACGTCGTCCCTCAAGCGCCATTAGATGGATTGGTCGATCCACGGGAGGCAGCCAGAGATGCTCATTCCAATTCTGCAAACCCTGGTTCCTCTCTGGAAGGCATGTTCGAAAAGCATCAATGCTCTACAGATCAACCAAGCCCTCTCCAAGCTGGCTCATTGAGTCTCAAATCAACGAGTGAGTTCAGTGGCATGCTTACCCCTGATCAATCGCCTGCTGGCAGCGAGCCTGGAGCATCGTCTTCGCCCACTCTCGATACTCAGTCCGGTCCAGCAGAGGTTGAAGAAGAGATTGTCGAAATTGAGGTTAAGGAATCATCCCTTGAGAAAGTGGCGCGCTTGGTTGGCGACACGATTCTCAAAGTGCCTTACGACGATTCGGAGGATGAGGTGGTCGAGGAAGAAGTCATCTTGGAAGTCAAGGAGTCTGCTTTAGACAAATTGCACCGCTTGATGACTTCTTAGAGAGGTCGTTTTCCTCCGTCTTACCGCCCGGTTACTGCAGGCGAAGCGCCAGCAGTTATTTCAGGTCGGGAATCTTCATCAATTTTATTCGAATGGTTTTATGTTTCACAATGAACTGGGAATCAATGAGCGTGGGCGTTACGGGCAGGAAGCGTGGCATCCATGGGTGGGATATGACCGGCGCTTGATGCACGGCATAGGGTTGCATTCTGCGGATATATTCACGCCATTGCAGTGGTCCACAAAGATTCCATAGTGAGCGAAGATAAATGATTCGTTGATTTGCACTGGTGTGTACCATACTTGTAAACTGCAAGCCGCCTTCTGCTATGTCCTGTAAGCCGTGGTTTACTGCTACAATAGTCTACATCCATTACCAAGGACTTCCTTCGCCCAATTACTGCTAGCCCAATTCTTCACTCTCTTGCCTTATTGTAGAAATGGATGTCAAAGTAATCGTTGCTCACTGGATGCTAGATTCCTACACGTCTACATCGTCATACTTTTCGTCGCATATCTCACTAATGTTGTAAGTCTCAAACCTCATTCCAATACGTCGGTTTGAGTGAAATGGCAGCTGAAGTGTTTTAGGGGTCCAGAGGTGACGTACGGCTGGTCTCACCTGAATCCACGATGCAAGGCTGCGTAATCGGCCCAGTGCGATGTCTTGAAGTCAGTGTATGTTTCAGACCGCATCCTGCGGCGGATTTATGAGGCGATGTTTTCCGTAGAGATCGAGGTTCTCCATGCATCTAGGCGTCTTCCATTCCCCAGTCCTTGTGGTATCGGTGTCCCTCCAGTGTTCGCTCGGTAATCGACATGGGAATCCAGAGTAGCTGGGCAGACGGCTGGCCTAGGTGCCTTGAACCAAATACTGGTAGTGACAATGGCTTAGATTATACGACTTAGACTGTTATGTACATATGCGAGTCCAGTTCCTACAGCAGCAAAAGGAGATCCGAAGACACTGCGCCAGAACTGGTAAGAATTTAGGGGTACGTCGCCTAACTTCATAACTATATGTAAATACAGCCAGCATACCATGGCCACGTTCAGGTAGGTCGGGCAACAATAAAGAAAATTATTTACAGCGAACACATCCCAACACACAAATAATTGCCGAACAATGGAATGTAAGAAAGTAAAACAGTTCAATTCTCTTCGCATACTGTACGTAGGGGATAGTACATTATCACTTTTTTTTTCATACTTACAGAATCGGTTAGAACAATGAGTCTCCACGTCATCAAATTCCTCGCCAATTATTGGCCGAGCTTCTGCCCGCCCCTGTTCCAACACTCTTGGGATGCTCTCCCCTCCCTCCCCTCCGCTTCCCTCCAAGTTCGGTGCTTACGGCCACCATCCAATCTCATGATGATTGTGCCTCTTTCCCCTCACCATACGATGCCATGCCATGCCATGCCATGCCATCCCATAACGTGCCGCGTGCCACAGCATGCTCTGTCTTCTCCATGAGGAAAGTAGTGCGGAAGAGAGCTCCGTTGCTATGCTACATACAGTACATAATGTACCGCTGACCTACAGCAACTAACCTGCGATCTCTATAGCAGTCTTCACAAGTTCAGCTCTTTTCGACGGTTTTCTGTATCTATCCTTCATTCAGCATGATACTCCTTTCGACAACGGCACGGCGCTGCCTCTTCCGCAGACCACTTACGACCACTCGACGCTCCCTCATGACCCTACCCTCTTTCTCTCTAGAAGGAAAGACCTGCGTCGTCACCGGTGCCGCGAGAGGCTTGGGAAAAGAGTTCCTAACAGCATTCGCACTCAGTGGTGCAAGGGGAGCATGCATTGACCTGTCTCTCGAATCAGGCAATAATTCACTCAAGCACATCACCGAGCACATCACCTCCAAGCCGTCGACGGCTTCATACAAGCCCGAACTTCGCGCATACGCATGCGATGTCACATCCGAAGCACAAGTCAAAGATACCTGGGGAGCGATTGTGAAGGACTTCGGGCAAGTTGATGTTTTGGTGACAGCGGCTGGGATTGTAGATAATGTGGAGGGCGAGAATTACGCTTTTGCTAGGTGGCAGAAGATGTTTGATATCAATGTCAATGGGAGTTTCTTGTTTGCGAGAGAAGCTGGGAAATACTGGATTGAAGAGAAAAAGAAGGGCAATGTGATACTGGTGTCGAGCATGAGTGCGCATATCTGTGTTAGGCCACAGAAGCAAGCAGCGTACAACGCAGTAGGTATTTTCTTACGGCATCGGGAGATTGGAAATTGTTTTGGAGATGCTGATGGGCTGTAGTCGAAAGCGGCTGTCTCGTTGATGGGCAAAAGTCTTGCTACAGAGGTATGCCGTTGTCTGAGCCATTCACCCAAGTTGTCAGCTCATCCAAGTAGTGGGCACCCAAAGGTATCCGCGTCAACAGCCTCTGTCCCGGCTACATGAAGACAGACCTCATCATCGATCTACTTGCAAAAGAAGGGACATATATTGAAGACAATTGGGTCAAAGATATTCCCATGGGACGGCTTGCGCATCCGAGTGAACTGCAAGGCACCATTGTATGGATGGCTAGTGATGCAAGCTCTTATCTTACGGGGAGCGATATTGTAAGTTCTTTTCTGTCTCTCTTCCTTTCTCAGATTGAACCAAATTATTCCAATTCGTTTCATCTGACCTTTCTTAGGTTGTCGATGGCGGGTACACCTGTTGGTGAGGGCGTGATTCCAATTCCAGAAACACCAGCTAGAATTGTGACTTCAAGCTTGGCAATTATGAAAACAATCATCCTGACTCTCTCCCACGAGAAAACTTATCTCGGACTCTTCCTTTGCCTCGTCATGTGGCGTAGCTTTTGCTTTCTCAATTCGAACCGTAGCTTCCTCCTCGCTTGGCTTCACATCGAACCCCCAAACCTGTCATGTTTCATCTCAGTCTCTTCCACTCCTTTTCATCTAAGCGAGTCTATCAGCTTCCTCTGTCAGATCCTCAGATCGTCGCATGAAGGCCCTGTCCCAGGCCATTGACCCTGTAAATGCAGAGCCCCGCGATGTATTTGTTTTAAGTACAGGGGTCAAGCTATTCATCCGAGGAACTCTTGAATGGTGGCAGGGAACGGATCTTTATTATCCAAGATTTCCCCCATCTCCAACCATCTTCTTTTAAGCTTCTTGAAGTCCACGTCTTTACTGTCCGCCATCGCCAGTCCTCTTCCGTCAAAAATTATATCTCGTGCTGGACACCGAACGATAATTACGAATCTCCTCCATCTAAAGTCACATTTCTTCATCAGAATTGACAATCCAAACTCGTCCTCGAATCGCAAGACTTTAGAACCTTTAAGACATCTCGTCATGCGCGCCTCACTATCTGTCTTCGTTTCCCTGCTCTTTGCCGGCAGCGCCTGCGCAAGAGTCATTCCAGCTTGGATGATGAAAGATCCCCCTGTATCCCTCAATACCCGCGACATTGACGACTCAACCATTATCCGCCATGCGCCAGAAAGCAGCTTCGAGCGGAGGATTGATGATAGGCTTGAGTAGGGTACATCGCTGATTATGAACATGCTCGGATGCTCGGATACACTTCAATGGAATAGAAAGGCCGTTGATCAGACGATCTTCGAGATTGGATAGCAAGTGAGGGGGAGGCCGGGAATGGAGGGGTCTAAGGGACGCGAGGGACGATATAACGAATTATGACAAGAGACAGGAGACATCAAAGCATGCAGGACTTTGAACATAGAGATGAAGCCATCTGTGTTGGCGTTTCACTTCTAGGCGTACCGGAATACCCATCAATCTCCTAGAAGATTCAAACTCAAAGTCATTTCCATGCTTGTGATCTGTAAATGCTCAATCCGCAAACCTAGGCTTTTCCCTTTTGACGCACAAGTCTGATCTGATAACCCATTTCTCACCCTCCAGAACCTCCCGCCCTTCATGCTGCGTGATGTTAGCGATCATCGTGTGATGACCAGGGAAGAAGACGTACCAACATGCAGTCATTGCCATGTTTATGGAGCAGACACAATCCTGTTTCTAATCCGACAACAAGTTCCTTTTCTACCACATTTTTCTTCCCTCCAAAAGTAATCTCATCCGGGTAAAACACCGTCTCTCCACCAACACATCCAGTGATCGGCGACGTTAGATACAGTAGCAATGTCCATGTTGTCTTTGCCGGTGTTGGTGTAGGCTTGGTGTTCAGCACTAAGAGATTGGATTCATCATCTGACAATGTGGTTTAGCTTATTTTTGATGTTCATAAGGAGGAGGACTTACAATGGCAATCGAAGAACTGCCCTTGCGTATACCGATAAATACGTATCGACGGATTGAGACCAATGACCTCGCCTCCCCTACCAAGTAAACATGCATGTCAGCCTCTAAAGAACAACACGAGACTCGGACAGGGCACGACAAACCATAATTCCCTCCTCTCTTCCTTCGTCATCCTATCTCCCTCTGCTGTTCCATCGTCGCCTTCCCCTTCACTCCCACAAACCAACTCCTTCAACCCCGTCTCCAGCCAAAGCCTGTTCGCGAACGCCTCATCATGCACCTGAAAACGATCGTTGAATCTCAACGCATCTCCCTTTTTCGGCTTCCCCGGCGTGGTCGTCAACGGTAACTCCTTCAGAAAATTCACGTAAGTTTTACATAGTGTTGATGTGAAGAATTGCGAAATGGTCACGATTTGAGATGGAAGTAATGTATTGAGGGTGAGATCTGAGGTGGGGACTAGTGGTTTGAGAGCTGGCCAGTTGGGGGGGCTGTTAGGTGGAGGCTTGGGGCTCTTGGTGGCTTTGGTTGAGGAATGTTTCTTCGGAGGCATTATCGAGGATGTTTCAATTGATTTTGGAGAGTCCTTTTGATGATGAGACAGAAGTTGAAGATGGGTCATGTCTTGGAGCCTGATGAGGGGTGTACGGTGGCCGAAAGCGATGTTGCCTGGCCAATCCAATTCTCTCGGAGTTGCATCACTCTTCTCTTCCTTCTCGCAAAACAGTATCGACAATATCATGAATGTCCTTCGCATTCGATTGATGAAATAAGTCTTGGTCCCGATACTATGCCTTAAATTCAAGACTTCGGAGGTCAGTTCCTGAAGCCAAGTACCCTTGTGGTTGGAATTCCACTCCTCCCAGATTATTGCATTCCTACCTTACCCCTTTCGCGAATGCATCGCGATGTACGAAGCGAGATGGCTGGTATGGTGCGCATTACGATGATTTACGACCCTATAGAATTCTGTCTTCTTTCTCTGTCTTTGGGTAGATTTCTTTTCTCATTCTCTCCTTTCCTAGCATAGACGTATATTTTTGCATCACAAGACCACCAGACCTGTTCAGAGCAACGAGATGTCTCCTTTCTTCGTCTGTACTCTTTTATTTACGCTGTGCATCCTACCCGCTCAAGCATCCTGGTTGCCTCAACTGTCATGGCACAACACCCTGCATTCTCGATCTAGGACTTTACACAAAAAAGTCGGAACTGCTCCAGATGAAAGTGGAAATTCGTCTGAGAATGGCACATCACCATATATCTTCTCTGTGCCCTCCGCAAGCATCATAATGCCGACTCCAACTTCCCAAGGCATGATAGTAACGTCCATTGTACCCATTTACGTGGTCTGTGACGTATCAGGGGAGAATGCTACAAGCTGCTCGACGGCATTCGAGACTATCACAACCGAGTCTTGCTCCACTGTTTTGACGTATGCTTTTACAAAGACTACCATCACTGAGTGTGACCACGAGATAACCTTCTCATCCCATACCACGTATGCTCTAGCTACAACGACGTTGTCTGCAGCGGCTACAGATCTTCAAGTTCGTCAAGCTCCGTCGCCGACTCCAGTCACATATGTTCAGAGCATAGTATCGCTGTATGCGGCACCATGGCAATCTTTGGCAGCAGATACACCAGGTGGGATCACCGTGTTGATATGCATCAGCGATTACGTGGGAAACGAATCTTGCGATCTGATTGAGGAAGTCTGGATTGTGCATACGGAGGATGTGGCTGTGACCACAACAAGCACTATCTCCCTCTCCACAACATTCGCATCCGTGAGTATTGTCCGTGCGAATCGAATTTCTTCTGCAACATGACTGAACCAGTACAGGATGTCGTTCTTCTCTTCGGGCCCTCCCAAAGCCTCGCCGTATCAGCCGGCGCCTTCACCTTCTCAACCCTCATCGAGTATTCCAATGTGTCTCCTAATGCCACCACTTCAACCGCCGTGTCTACCATCAGTCAGAGTATAGTCGACGCTGGTACAGTTACTGGCGATGCTTCGACAATTACCAAGACGTTGAGTTTGGTAGGGGGTTCTGCGGAGCCGTGAGTGCCTTTCCTACGGCTGAAAGGAAAAAAAAATGAGCTAATGACAGAGCAGAACAACGACCCTGACATCAAGAACTACTGTGACCAGTACTGTGACAGTTCAGCCTGTAAGTATCCCTCAATCAAAATCGCCCCCTTTGCTCTATTAACATTTTCCAGCTTCGAAGACGGTGATCTACAGTAACCGTAATGCCGCAGGGAATGAATGATCATCCCGCTCCGCTGTTTACGGTCTTTGAGACACGGGAAGAAAGATGAGGGTACTTTCGGTCGAGTCTCGATACTGCTGCTGTGTTGTCAGCTTGTTGTACCCCCATTCAGGCTGCTTGATTTTTGATACTAGCATTTTTACATGTTAGCAATGCATTCTGGAGTTCTCAAAGCGTATAGTAATATTGAATCTTGCACTTCTCTGTAACTCAGACAACACGAACTGTTCTGACCTGCAAGAGGTTCCCGGGCTAGCTGAACTCAATTCGATATCTGCATTGATGGCTGTGTTTTGACGTTCATCCTTCTGTTAAGTGATATAATCTGCACGACTTTGAGCTTCGACCTATCAGTTCTCGATACAACAGGTTGATCTAGGCCCTGTGCGTATGGAGTGCTCGGGATTGGGACTTGGTGGGGAATTCCTGAGAAGGTCTCGTTCCCGTATTCCGTAACGAGCCCGGCAGCTGTTCGGGACCGTCCCGGAAGACGCTCTTCGAGGTCAATGCGATATGCAGTCGAGCATGAAGACCGACTCAATGTTGAGCTGGAGGCGATCATTGCATCAATATTGCTATTGTCGTCCGAGTCCTGTCTTGAAAGTTGGAGGCTTCCGGGCCGCTGTTGGAAGAAGGACATAGAGGATCGGGTCTGGATTCGGTTTGCCATAAGTTGCCCGAGACATACGTAGGGGTCTGAAAACTAGTCGATCTTGATATCCTGCAGGCTTTTGATAGATCGACCAGCTTTGTGCCGGGATTAAGAACATGTCGGCGCGGAAATATTGAAGTGTTGAAGGATTGGTAAGATATGCACTTTCAAGGTGCCAGCTTGGAGGCTTTCGCAAAAATACGCCAGCCAGTAGAGAAAGTACCTAGCTATAATATGGACTTGATGCGAGATATATCGGTAGAAACATGAGGGTTGTGGGGACATTTGCGAGAAGCGTTGAAGCGACTTTATGGGTTTGGATGTGGCTGACAGTGGCAGAGAAGGGGAAGAATCCTTCAGTTGAAGGCAGGGGAGGTGAATTATTTTGCAAACGCACCATAATCAGAAGCAATCACACGGGAGCGCATGTCGACCGATGCTTCAATTTCTATCAATGTCTCTAGAAAACATTGGCCTCGAAGAGAAATATTGTTTACTGATACATGTACAAGCAATTAACTCCAGCTATTGTGCCCTCTTCTGCATACCATATGGTAGGTAGGGCTCTCATCAACCATGAAATTGATTCTTTGGTACAGCGTGTATGCGAATTTAGCCCTGAGAGCTCTCTTCATTTCAATGATACCCTGTGGCCAGCTAACCAGGTTCCTGTCACCACACTGCAACCCATGCGGGAACCCCATCACAAGTGGCTTTCCACGGTGCTGGAAACCAACCACAGTCCGCCGGAGCGCAGTTACCGCTTTAGCCTGTAGAAACTCGAAACGGCAAACCGATGACAGCCACCTCCGGAATCCTCTCTCGATACTGAGAGAAATGGATATGCAAGCATGCGAGCTCTCTGTGTCTTTCCCTGGTAGGCGTGAGTGCGGAGTCGACGAGGGCTGTGTGACGATATGGTCGCTTGGGGAATATATTAACGAGGTGGAGGGATGGGATGAATGAGGGTGCATCAACCATGCGAAGGAAGTATAAGCAGCGATGCAAGGCAGCAACAATGTGATAGTGGCGTTGACATTGCGATGTCAGTGGTGCGAGTGCTTGACAATGCATGCTTGCTCTGTGAGGGTTGCCAAATGCGAAGTATCTTGCATGCTGAACAGATTGGCGTGGTGTGAATTTTCTCGAAAGATCGATCTGCTGAAATTGACAGATCTTGAAAACGTGATCAGACTGGTAAGCTGAGAGCTGATGAAAGTATTCCTTCGGGATGTGGACATTCGGCAAGTTCTAGACATGAATTCAACGCCTGCGTACTGCACAGTGCAGGGTCAACGACTGGTGGTGCTACGCCAGCGCCGTGTTAAGCGATGCATGCCGCGGTGGTTTAGGGGCTGAACTGGCTGCATTACCCTAATAGATCATTTGGAAATGTTTCTTCAATATGGATCGAACATGACAGCCAGGAATTGATTCAGCCAGTCCTTGGGATTGCAGTCCCCAGGCGGAGGTGGCTCCTCCCAAATTCCATCGGAATGTAGATCATTGTTGGAAGGAAGCTGACGTGAATGGAGTGGTAGATCTAGATTTTTGAATGCATGTTGCCATAGACCCTTCAGTGGTGGCTCCGATATTATAAATGTTTTTGGAGACTCCATCCAGGGAGTATTACCTGGGACACACGAATTTCCCTCGATATAGCTAAGTGTTCTTCTCGTTCGAGATTCAAAATGCATTATTGAGTGGTTCGAGATGACGATGCAGGTAGGTCTGTTGGAAGGTATGGATGTTTCCGTCGACATGAGACTCTCTGGAGTCCACATCACGGCAGTAGTGAAAATCAGGCCATCTGCTAGGTCAGAACTTTGAGATCATTCTTGGATAGATAAGACATCTCACCATCTATTGCTTCCAGTACAGATTCCCGCTGAGTCGCGGTCCGTATGGACCTTTGGTCGTAGTCACAATGGGTGGCTGTGGATGCAATGGCAAACAAGTTGCCGGCATCGTTGCAGGGTCGAGAACCGAAGCGGCGAAAGTAGGATCAGCAGCCACCTCCATGACCACGGTACCATTGAGAGCAAACCCGTCCAAGTTTGTAATGACTAGATAGTCCTTGTGTTGGGCGTACCAGTTGTCACCGTCCCCTTGAGGGAACAACATATTGCCCAGATTGATCATGAATTCGTAGCATTTCTTGATGTACTCGAAAACGATGCCCAATGGTCTCCCATCCATTGCTGAGAAGTGCTCGAACGCTTCGAGAATATCCGCGAGAGCTTGCGAAACAAGATGGCGGTAGCTGACGAAATTGAATCGAATCTTTGATGGCAATTTACACTTCGTCCATAGTCTTAGCTGATGGGATTTCTCTGATGCTCGTAACAAACATTCCCAAACCTCGTCTTGAACCTCGTAGAAAGTTAGGTCGTGGGCAATCTGATTGTCGTATTCTCTGTGCACTCTCCTGTGCCAGTTCTCAAGTCTGCTAAAGGAACAATGCTTCAAGCAGCTGCGGAGTCCTGGGATCGGCCACTGCAGCCGGGCATCCAATTGCGTAGGGTTGCTCACAATGGCGGTTAACTGAAAGATTACTTCTCTCAAGGAAGCCATCCTGGAGACTGTAGAGAAGGAGTCAGTTTGAGTAACACCGGCACGTGCCGTCTCGGAAAGTTGACGTACAGAGAGAAGGCAAGCCAGGAATGTCCGAGATTGTAGATACAACCCGAAAGGAAGGAGAGCGGAACAACTTTTCTTGAAGTCAAGTTCGACTTGGGAGTGAAAGATGTTTGTAGGATTGCTCATTACTTGATGCATGTAGCAGAGGGATTTCGAAAGCCGGGAGAGAATCTCGCTGTATTTGACGTCTTTTAATTCGGATGAAGAGTTCTGGGCTCTCGAGCACTACTATGTAGGGAAGGAGGCAATCGGGGAGATATCATGCCTCTTACGGCCGAACAACAAAACCACTTCTCCATGCTAAGCCGAAGCTCAACTACCGGCAGCTATTGGGCGCTGAACGAAATCCCCGGAACCCTCCAAACGTGACGGGAGCTTGAAAGGAGGTGGAATGCAAGTTCAAGCTAATCTTAGACATGTGCACGCTTGCAATGCATTGGTAGCAATTCGATCTGGGGAGCGAATATCCCGCTGCTCTAATGTGGCAGGCTTGTAGTTCCCTTAGCATTGCAGAGAACCCTCCGTTTGGTGTTTGATCTAGCCCTGGTCTCAAAGAACAAGATTCTCATGAAGGCTGGCTGCAGCTGTCAAAGGGACATGCATGTTTGAGACTTGATACTCTGCCAATATAGCCCTTTCTGGTTGTGAGCAAGCCTCCGTCCAGCTGCTTTAAGCTCCGTACATATAAAAACCAAATACTTACTTCCACTCAGCTCGGCCAGGATGAAGCCCAATAGCTCGGAGTGCTTCACAGATTGGACCAGAGGTGTGTACCCATCTCCTGAAGATTAAGCTCCCGGATCTAGATTGTATCTAGCATCTGCCATCTGGCATCTGAAGCCGGGGTCGTCCTGGCATGGTATTGGTGGAGTTGCGAATTTGGGAGCAGGGGCCTCGTTTGTGTCACCACAGCTGGACCAGACACGTAAAAAAGGAGGAGGCCAGGCTGTTGCAGCGCGCTCTCCAAAATGATGATGTGGCGCAACTGTCCACGGGCACCACCAAAACGCCCTGCATGAAGTTGAGCCTATGAAAGTAAAGGAAAGGAAGAAGTTGGATTACGTCCGTGGCACAATGCCTCAAAACAGACTAGTCGAGGTTAATGAAGGAGAGGGGGGTGATGAAGAGGTGATGTTGAGACAGAGTTTTGGTAGTGCCAAAATGTCTTTGTCTGTCTGGCTGGAGAGCGAGCGGTTTTGGCTACAGTACCTCCTGTACCGTAGAGTGGGGTCGCCAAAACTTCGTAAGCGAGAATTAGTACAGATACACCTTAAAAAAATCTTCTGCAGACACAAAAACAAACTCCCGACCGGCTGCCCAAAATGGGAGGAGTTTTTTTCTCCTCTTGATTGGCAAAAACTATTCAAGATGCACTCCAAGTGGGACTCGAACCCACAGCCTCGAGATAGCAAACTTGAGTGTTCAAGATAGAAGTCTCGCGCGCTACCATTGCGCCATCTATGGAGAGTCAGTCACCGACTCTAGGCAATGTCGTGAGACGAAGACAGGACACATACTGGAGCGAGGAAGTACCAGTTGAAAAGGTGGTCATGCGGAAAAATCGCTTATTTCAATTGTTAACAGAATTGATATTTTCCACACCACCAGCCCCACCGGCTTCCGCATCTACCCTTCCAGCCCGCCCTAGATGTCGGCCTTTGCGATTACATAATGAGTCTAAGCGAAAGGAATAGACAAAGTAAGAGTCAACAAAGCTCACACTAACAAAGCTCATACAGTACTGACAAAACTCGCAATTACAAAGCAGACAGTCGGAGTACCTTCGAAGCTCATGAAGTCTTCCAAATTCTCTTCCATCTCCAGTAACATAATTCGCTCCTCCAGCCAATCAGCCTGCAAGCCTGTTCGGGATATCATTACACTGCAGCTAAGCCTTCTTGGGTAACACTAACATCAAGCAGATGACCATCCCTTGCTGCAGAATAGGAGCTACCCAGATTCAAAGCGGCGTTACCAACGTTGTTCACTCTTGCATGCAGCAGTCCTTGCACCACGTGGCAACAAGGCAGATTCAAGATCTAACCTTTGAAGAAGTTGGTTCCCTCGTGGCTATCCTTGCCCGTCCCTATGAACGTGAGAGTTGTAACCAACATGGTCACGATCATGTAACATCGTTCAATGTCTTTCAAGCCATAGAGACGTGCTTGCCGTGCATGCAGCGAGACCTCCGGCTAAAACTGCCTTGCTCATCGCGGTCTCACCGTTTCCAGCTCTTGAGCTGTTGGCCTTTGTTGTCGTTGATGTAGAAGATGGCTTGGGCTTGAAACAGGAGATAGGTTCTTACCAGAAAGTTCTGCAGGTTCTCATCTATCTCTGGGAAGCCCTACTGCCGTACATGGCAGCGAGGAGACAATATTCCTTGCCCGTCCGTGCCGAAGAGGCAGATCGGGAGCAGGGCCGGTTGCTCGTTATTTCGGGCCGTGTGGACGAAGCATGCCGTGCTGCCATCAAAGGCGAGTAGTCCATCGAGATTCAAAGGAATCGCTAATAGTCTGAGCAAGAAGCGGGAAGTTCTTGAAGTCGAATACGTCATGATCGAAGACTCGGGCGTGAATCCAATTACAGATCTGTACGAACGGTGGGCATGCAGATTTATTTTCCTGTCCCAGACTCCAACTTTCTTCGTCGCGGCGTCTCCATATCACTTCCAAGGAGAGCAGCCAATGGCGAGCCCCAAGCGATCAGTCCATGGAAGCTTGCTGCTCGCTGCTCATTGCAGATAGGCCCTTCCTTTCAACACGTCTTCCCAAATGTGTGTATCCCTCACTGTTGGTTAGATTGCCAAATTTCAAGTTCAATACAGAACATTATAGCATTGGATAAGAATGAAGTATCATTTCTGTTATCGCGAGAACTTGCAAATGAGTGACAGCCTTAGGAGTTGGCATATTCGAGGAGGTAGTCATTGCTCAGCGTTTTTGCAAGCCAACATTCACCTTCTAATGGCTGTTCATTCTTCAGAATTCAACTTTATTCTTCATCAAATCGGGGTTGTGACCATTCCTTACTTCAACCCCTCAGTCGCGTGAAGTGTACCTGTAACAGAAGTACTACCTGCGTGGGTGTGTTGAGAGAGGAGGCCCAATAAAGGTTTACACTGGCGTTGATATAACTCGGCGGCGATTGTACCTATTAAAAGATATCTCCCTACTGAAACGGCAAAGATACAGGCCGAGGATGAGGTCGTAAAGCTGCGCTTGTTCAGTGTAGTAGAGTTTCCGGTAAGTCTTTACGCCATGAGGTTGGTTAAGTGTGTCGGCCAACCTCATTCTGGCTCAATATCGTCCGTCACAGAAGCTATATGTCGAATAGACTACAATTTGTTCTTTCGTTGAGTACTGATTGTGGATTCCGATGCCAACACGCCCGGATACGGGGAACATTATCTCGTCTTTTCCCTTCAATGACGCTCGCCCTTAGTTTTCTTGTCGGCGGAACGCAACCAGCAATGGCGGTATGTCTTCAACAATTATTGAGTCCACCACTCCCATAGATCGCTACTACGATTGCGCTCAAATGTGCAGCGCTTCATTCGCCTCGATCCTACACGGCAGTAGTTCTGCTAGCTCTCTCGCTTCGCTTATCCTCTAGCCCCCCAGAGTCAACATCGGCAGTAGCTTCCAGACCCTTGGGATCAGCTTTCTGTGGACAAAGCCCAGACCCTTGGAGCTTGCACTATGTTTAGAGATTCAGGGCGCTATCACTCGTCACTCGTCACTCGACGCAGGAAAGGTGCATGGAGAAGAACTGTTGCGCATGGGCCGAGGGTAGGTGTGCACAAACATCAACACCGGGAATGTAAGCAACCCAGCAACAGTCTGGACGGGTTTGCTTCGTCGTTCAAGGGCTTTTCCATCTCCCATGAGCCCAGGAAGGCACTCGACAACTGCTTGTAGTGCAAGTCCGGCACTTCCCAGTGTCCGTTTCTATAACCTCACTCGAGGCACACCCTCCCTGCGAATGCTACACAATTGCATCCCTCAAGGCGGCATTCACTTGCGTCTGAGCTTGCAAGTCTATTGTTACGGACATTAGATCATGCACCTCTTTGAGACGACAGCGTACCTCATTCTTCTCTGAATATCTTGGGAGTCCATGGTGAACTACACGCCATGCCCAGATTGGGGAACATATACCTCGTGTACTCCACGTGGCTGAGTCTGCCGTCCTTCACAATGCATGGTTGCCTGATGCCGTCCGTGTGTACCATCCTTGAACCAAATACTCCATTTATAGAATCATTAGCAAAGCTTCGATGCCACGAGGGCAGACAGACATCGTGGGGGAGAGGCGCCATCCTTTGATTGCCTTACGAGAAATGTGGCTCTGCAAGTTTTCCCCAGTGAGGTCTGATCAGAATAGAAATACTTGCATGAACAGTCCGAGTGAATGAGGTCCTGGGATATTATTCGTTTATCGGTGGTCACTAGGAAAGCGTCGAGCTAGAATAGGAAGAGTATAAACTCACGGGAAGGCTAGGTCTCTTCCCGATTAGCGGCACTCTGATTAGGTGTGGTGACGGAAAAGCCAACCAGCCATGCTGTTTCAGCATGTTGCTTGCTACTTGCAAGGCCATTGGCGGTATGATGTCAGGCATGTGAAAAGAATGTGTGAGAGCCTCCCTTGGGTTAAGCTTGAATTTTGCGTTTTGCAGTGCTGCCACTCTATATATAAGCCCACGGCACTCATCTGCACCTCAACCAACAACGTGTGGGTGAACAAGGCTGCAGAACAACGCATCGCATCCCCCACACTCCGCGAGCATATCCTTAAGATCTCAAATGAGATATCATGTAGATCGCATCTATGTCGCTTCCGTGCAGCTTCCATGCAGGCTGTCGCCCTCGACCAACTCGAAACTCGTGGTCCTGCCTGCCCACCCGCTGCTGCACACCAAGCCTCCTGTCTATACGAGGTTCCACAACGTATCTGTTGCAGTCTTTCATCACCCACGTCCTCTGCATTTCCTTAGATCCACCAATGGAAATATCATCGACCCGATCATTCATCCCGAGTTTCTGGGCATCCGCGAATAGCAGCGGACCATGCCGCATCCAAAACGCCTGTGCCATCCAACCCGCCCTAATAAATCCCCAATCGAAATTCTCAATGTCGTCTAATCAACTACTTCTCCCTTCGCTTCCAGATTGCATGTTAATAATTGGCTGGTTTTCTTTCACTGGTCGTAGGGTACTTCGAACAAGGGCTCTCCGCTAGACTTGCGCGCGTTGTTGTCTATGAAGGGTAATGACGGCGAGCCTGCCTCGGGTGAAGATCCATAAATGTGAAATCCCCTCCTGGTGTTCAGTTGCAGTTCCGCTTTTCGTGGCCATGATTGGTGTTCGTATATGCCGACGATTATAATTATTCTGAGAATGTGAGCGGGAGTTTCACTGGAGGCGAGGGAGCAAATACGTGAAAATGAGGGCGAAGCTGAGGCACCGTTGTGTTCGTCTTGTCGGCCAAGATGCAGCCTTGTGCCCATATTCCAAACGCATGATGATGTGATTCGACGTCGAGTCTAGATGTACGGGATCTGACCAGTTTTTCTGCACCAAAAAAGGAAGGTTCAAAATGAATGACAGGTTGCACGACGCAGTCAATGGTCCAGTGTGCAGTTGAGCTGGCTTCCAGAGTCCAGGGGAGGGCGAGGCCAAAAGATCGTGTACTGACTTCCAGAATGGCGCAAAAAATCTACTAGAACAAGGAGGACTCAGATCTACTTAAAGCAATCGCGCCTCACTGACCCATGGTCAAGTCTCTTGGCTGTATCTTAATCTACATGGTTCCGATTCCACAGTAAAAGAAATGCGCCAGGATCGGCCAATGCTGAAACGCACACTGCAAAGCCTGCGCGGAAGGAATGCTTGACCGAAATTTTGAAACGGGTCAAAGTGGATAATTTGCAATTGGATCTTGCGTGCACTGTTCACCGGAAGCTCTTAAATGCAACAATCAGACGAGCTGATAAGCCAGGCGCAATTTACAGACCGTGGGGGGATGTTTGATGATGTGGAGATCTTCGTTATCAGAGGAGATTGTCCATATAATATTCCGAAATGATCGGGGTCCACTGACGTAGGATGAGGGGATGTTTGATAGCGATTGTAATTTGAATGTTAGAACTTAAAAAGAGTGAGAGCAGCTAGGTGCAGGAAAATGGCCAAATTCTGGAAATGTGCTAGCAAAGCGAAGAGCGACTCGGAAACAAACAAAGGGCCAAGATTGAAACAGATGATCTCATCAGAAAGGGCTTCAGCCTTGAAAGCTTACAAGTAAAGCCGCTTAGCTTAAGTATTGTATGGCGCATGAAAGCAGAGAAGCCTGTCACTTGAGCCAGCTTCCAGTCTGGAAGACCTTGCGAAAACCCAGTCGTGAATGAAACCTAGAGCTCAGAGCAGATCTTTGCGGCTGAACTCCCCAACATTATATGCCTACCCAACATCGCCGGAAGGAGCTGCTTGTATGTTTTGTTTGATGCTCTTGCAACTAGAATAATTGTGACATATCTGCGCTACAGTCCAGCGATCCCGGAGAGGAGATTTTCTGGCACTTCAGGCCCTTTACTACGATGAGTCCCTGTTCATCGAGCGTCTTGACCATATATAGCTTGTGGCCTGGAATTAGGATATTCTGAGCCAGAGCTCGCGATGTGAGTTGGTTCATCTTCAATTGTCGCCTCGCTCATGACTTCGGCTTCTTCTCTTCCTGCTCCTTCGCCTCCCTCTCCTCCTGCTCCTTCTCCGCCCGTGTCTTGATACCCTTCTCCCCACGCAGCGCCTTGAACTCCTTCCTAGCCAGCACCGTAGCGAACCATTCCTCTATTTCCTCCTCTGCGTCCTGATCTGTACGGTCCGCGTTGACACCCAAATTCACCCGGACCTTCCTCTTCATGTCATCCAGAGTCGCAATGTCGAACGCCCATAGGAAACCCCCACCAGCCATCATCGACACACTGAAGACATTGACGGTAGCAATTGTCAGAGCTTCGAAAGCCTCCAGGGCTCCATTGATATTGGGATTTGCGTGATTGCTTGGGTGATAGAATTTGGGCATTGACGCCTTGTATCGCCGAACAATTGATCTGCGTGTGATGGCGGAGGAAAGGAGGAAGAAGCTGGCACCTGCTGCAAAGAGACCCAATTGACGCCTCGACCGTTGTGAGAAGAAGGATGATTGTGGTTCGGAGGTTGAGGAAGCTGCTGGAGCTGAATTCGATGCCCGGTCTGCCATTGTGGAGCGCTGCAGGAAGGCCATCGACGTTGTTTTGTCGGGACTTTAGATGATAAAATCAATGATCAAGGATAGACTCGGGTCGGATACTACATGCGAATTGACTTGCGCGGTACTGCGGATGCTGGAACTGTTTTGATATTTTGAAGCTCAACGGACTTAGCGCGAAGGAAAGACCGTCAGGCCCGGCGCGACCAGTTGCGTCCTCAGGCAAGGAGCTCAGGGGAAGGAAGCTATTTGTTTACAAATCACAGAAGTTCTTCGACCCCTTCGATTTCTGATTGATGCCAAATGATCAATGTCGATGAGCTTTTTGCTTATAAATGCTTGCACAAATCAAGAAATGTATGCAGCGAGATCTTTCCAAGCTCTTGAAAGCCATTTCAAATCTAGAAAGAGGCTGCCCCCTTTGGAGGCAATTTGAGCTGGTGTGTGAACACCTACTTGATTTGCCAATTGATAAATATGGGGTATGTATAATTACTTCAAAATGGCTTTACTCTCAAGTTCCCTCGTGATCATGTTGTTAACTCAGATAGTCCGGCCTGGTTTTGGTTTGTGCAAGTTCCAAAATGGTACCGTGGTCAATTTAGATATTTATATCGAAGACCACAGCAACATGATGGTTCTTCGGCTTTGCATATTCTATTTTCTTCGCAATTCTTCAGTTTCATTTTCAGTTTACGAGGGCAGTCTATTCAACCCAAGTACGCATCACTGTTGAAAAACTTCTTGACATTCGGCCGATTCTTGACGGCGTCAACCAACCGCACCAATCTCGAGTATTCCTTCAACTCTTTTCTGTCATCCTTAATCAAGTTTTCGTCATGAAGCACTTGGAAAAGTACAAGATCGGCATAAGTGATCTCCGTGCCAGCAACAAACGGTCCCCGGCGAGGAATATCCGATCCCTTCAAGTGAGTCTCGATAGCTTTGAGGTAGTGAGCCCTATCCCTTCTTTATGCTTGGGATAGTCGACTTTGGCATTGTCCGAGAAAAATGCAGTTATAAAAAGAGTCCGCCCTTTTGAAGATCCGCTTTGTCTAAGACCGAGAGAGGTAAGATTTGCTCACAGTCAATCACAATATCACAGATTGCATCTACCCAGTATTTCTCGTCTTCGTCTTTCCGTCATAACAACCCATCTGTCGACACCAATGTCTCAGAATGTCATAGCTTTGCATGAGAATCTTGCCATTTGGCATCTCGATGATGGGAATATTACCCGTTGGATTCATCTCCGCTTGTGTTCTGGCCATCGTCGAAAGTATCGAATGTCTTTATAGGCGGCGCCAGCATCCTGCATCTTATCACAGTATATTTACTTCACTGACAGAAAAAGATTCTTGAAATGAGCATGAGACGAACGGCTTGTCCACGTCCCCGAGACTGAAAATCGAAATAATGTATGGTCGGCACACCACCAATTGCCTTGTTGGCAGCATTTTCCGTGCCGTAAGTCAAAGTGTGAGGCATGTTGATGATTTTTTTGAAACAGTATGAAAGTATAGTAATCGAAAAAGATACCCAATAATGATAGAAGTCGTCTCGATATATATTTTGGTGGGGAAATGGCGGGGTCGACACTCGGTAGTCTAGATGACGTTCGGTTGCACAGCTAGTAAGTCGACGGTCTCAATTCGGGTCAGGGAAATCCAATCAAATATCTGTGTTGGCAACTAAGGTTACTAGAGTCGGCAATAAGAACAACTTTAACTTCATTCCGGACCGTACCACCATGCAGAGGGTTCGGTATTCCAAATTATACATACCTCTAGCTTTCGGAGAAGTTTCGGTGACACGTCTGGGCTTGCCATTATGCTTCATATCATACTTTACCTTTTTGCCTTTCTGCAAACTTGGGAAGCAAGACATGATCCAACTGAATAATTTCCACTCACGCACCGCCAATGGCCGTGGCTTGGCTCTCTGGGAGGACCATGTAGAGAAAGTAAACAGTGACTTGTTCTCGCTAGCCAACCGAAGCTCCCCCGCTTCTCTGAGTACTTCCGTTGCCTATTTTTGCGTCATGGGCAACAATGAACTCGAGTAAGAATGTTATCAGCTCTGTGATAGTAATATCGAAGTGTTCAATCTAACTCCTAATGGCAAACAAGCGGTTTGTACCTAAAAATGTACGTTTGTGCTAGCGAGAACCCCATTCATGCCGGTATTGCTCCACATGCCTCTTTCAGAATGTTCACCCATGTCTTCAGCAATTCTTGCATCTTGTCCTTTGGATTTCGAGCCGCGTTGAAGACCAAGCACAGAGTAAGCTTGTCATGAAACGAGTGCGATCGAGCAGACCTGCCCAATATCAGCTACGCGAACATGACGGAGTTCTTGCTCTGTAAAGAGGGACCTACACGATAGCTTGACTTTGATCCGTGGCTAGCTGGTACGACTCCAGATGAAACTGCAGATTCTCGCTTCCAGAGATTGGATAAATCGACTCAAGGATTTGAGATCCTGGTGGATCAGAGACGAAGTACGGACAGGTCTGCGGCTTTGTTGGTGGAGGCGCGGAACTAATATGGAAGTCAATACGGGGTATACAATAAATCGAATTGTTACATGCCTCTGCTGCTTAATAGCCCCCAAGAAAGCTGCTGCTTCTGATTCAATCGTAGCCACCATTCCTTTTCTTTCCCTGACAGCTTCCCAGAGCTTAGCGATGTACTTAGATGCTTCCCAAAACCCATTCTCCTGGCTGAATAAAAGACATGGTACTTCAATTCGCTGGATAACGATCGCACTGTTCACATATTGCCTTTTCTCGTTGTATGGGGGTGGCATCCAGCCGTTCCTGAGATCTATGGCCGATCTGCTTCCGAAGATGTCCTCGGGCCCGGGTACGGTGTCTGTGATTTTGTATACGGCCTGTAATAGGGCTGAGTGAAGCATAGCAGCAAGCCTAGATCTAGGGTTAGCAATTGCTGGAGGAGATAAGGTAGCTTAGATTGTCATGCACGTACTTCACTCCGTGCAAGCGGCCGACGGTGAGCAGTGCCGGGAGGAATTCGGGCTCAAATGTATGCGATGCTAGCTTAGTCCCCTTGTTTGATGGGGCCGGCGGGCCTACTTCTGGTCTGTATAAAGGAAGGCCAATGTCCGCTTGTGGCTATGAAGAGATATCAGTCTGAAAGTGTTGACGGCTGACAGAGAGAACAAACCTTGAGAAAGAAATCAGTTGATGCATCAGACCTCGTGTCTTTGCCGGCTGTGTCAAGTATCAGTTGACCGGGATGGACTAGAAGCTTTGATGCGGGCAGCAATCTTCTGACCTCTTCTCCCCAATGGACTTCATTTGATGGCAATGGATTGGCCAACCGGCTTATAAATTCGTTGAGAATACTCCGAATGCCAGAACCGTCTGTGAAAACCTGTGGTCGGGGAGACCGAGTCAGTTATTGTAATCCATGCTGTGGTATACAGATCGCTGTATAGCTTCCTCGGGCACAAGGGAGAGTTTCACGAGGAGTTTGCGTTCCTAAAGCCAGCTACCATGCTTCGAAACAGTCCATTTGTCCAGGTGAACTTACGTGATGCATGTGCATGAGGATATCGAAGCCCCTGAGGTTTGAAGCAGCAGTATCTTGAGCATTGACGATCAAGTAGACAACACAATAATCACCGGTCGAAGACGGCATCGGTGCATCTCGTGACAGTTTCTCACGCAGAGCCAGCCAACCTCCGTCAGTAACGATTGTCTTCACGCTTCTTTCAGCCCACGTCTTCACTTCATGATCCCCATCGATACTGTAAACAGCTTTGCTGTCTTCATCGACGCGAGCGGCAACGGTCGGATATCTCCATCGCGTTTGACAGAAAGCCTCAACAGCCCCTTTCCGCAACTCTGCTAGATCAAAGATACGTGGTTGGTTCGACAAATTTGTGTTCTTGATCGAGAGCGAGGCTCCGATGAATGGACAATTTTGACCATATAGATCCCGATTTAAGGCAACGAACATGCGTTCGATGTTCGTCAGATGTCGCATAAATAATTGAGAACTGTTGGGTTGAGCCTTCCAAATAAAGTCGGATCGATCATCGCTCTTGGTCGCCATCTCGCAGTACATATCATGGACTGACTTCCAGAGTGTCTGCGGTATCCAAACATCATTTTTATATTTCTTCTTATCTAGATGCTGACGAGAACGCTAAATTATTGCTTATGGTGGCCAAGAACCCGTCGGGTAATGCTGACCGCTGCCGATGAGATGCGAGCGAGGATGCTCGCGGAAACGATGTCGATGTATATTGCATATTTGGGAAGGAAGATTCAAAGGTGGGATTCGTGAGCGATTGGGCCGGCGCGTCGATGAAGATTGAGTTTAGCACTATTAAGTGTAAAGTCTATACCCGAGCGTGTGAAAATGCTCGCCAGATGTTCCGAGCTCTTTGCTTGACAGTTGAAGTCCGGACTCAATCAAGAACTTGATATACCCTACACCACTCGATAGCAGCCATGTACGTCTGATAGGAACACAATAGTCGCACATCTTCTTAAGACCGCGAGTAAGACGTATGGGCATGTGAGAAATCACGTGCCGTGCCTGTCGTGTCTCACTCCAGAAAGAAGTGCGAGCAAGCAGACGAAACGCAATGAAGAGGACAATGGTAGGCAAGATCATGAAAAGCTACAGTACGAGTTCATGACTGTCAAGTTGTCTGCTTCAGACAGCCTTTACAAGAAGCTCGCTCAGCTCGTCTGTTGAGTGAGAGGGTCGTTCACCAAGTACATGAGAAAGAAGCCGCATCCGCTTATGCGTCCTAGAAGAACTTCAATCGCTCGCCAGTTCAATAGAAGATGAAATGATCGATTCCTCAACCCTAATGGTCCATGTCCATATGTCTAAGTGAGATGGTTTGTATCAGGTTGAGGCAGCTCGAAATTTCAGCCGAGGGACATGGCAAATAAGTAGGATTGCAGTATAATAGAAATAATCACTAAGATGAGTTGTACGACATAGATGTCCGAGCGCAGAGCATCTTCTCATACATTTGGCTGTACTTGTAATTAGAGTTCCCCATCTTGGTATCCAGCTCTGTGGATCTTGAAAGCGAAAAGGAAAAACAAACCCATACCAGACTAGTTAAAGGCCGAATTTCTGTGTCCACGAAGAAGACGGGCTTCTCTATAATAAGGACCAGCTCAATCTGCAGGTTTAAGGAGCAAATTCGCAACGAGGCAAATGCAAGACAAATTTGCAAATGGTAGAAAATTCAAAAACAAATGGGACCTAGTCCGTCGACCAACAACAATATACTCGTGAGACCTCAAGAATAAATCAGCAACGAAAGGACATCGAGGACACGTTCTCCATTCTGGACGGGCGTAAAGAATGTCTTCAAGAGGAGAAGTCTTGTCTGAGGGGCAGTGAAACATTCCCCAGGATACGTCCACCCTCGTCCATGAAGGCCGTGGAAGCCCAGAAAGGTACACGGGAGCTAGTTCCATAGTCCACATTCCACACCCCACACAGCTTGTCAGGAATTGGTGGAAAATTACAATTGAAGGGTATAGCGGGTTGACCAGAGATTCGAGATGCGTTTGTGCATTCGGTCAGCCGCATTTGCATGCATGCGTCCAAGGGGAACAAGACCGGGACCGAGAAGAGACACGAGGCATACCCCCTCCAGGACAGACAGCCAATTGGCACTTTACATTCAGCCGCTGGACAAGCCTACAGCAGAGTTGTTGACCCTTGAACAGTGAGTCGAGCCTTGGGATTGGGTTCGGATCAGTGCTGCCGAGTAGCTTGCTGGGCGCTGGACCGCGAAGCTTTCGCCCAGGACCGAGGCTGGAAGCTTTTCCCAACCACATTCGTCAGTGGCTCAGGAAAGGAAAGCCATCGTGTCAGTTGATAGCTGCTGGAGTCATGTGTGCAGGAAAATGTATTTGTGAGGCGCCGGCATGCTCGAAACAATGAGTATGCGGGATGGCTGGACATTTATGTTCACGAGGCAGATTGAGAAGCGCTGTGGTAGATCTTTCGAAATGTTTGCCCCGCTGTGGGTGATGAGACGGCTGGGGCAACCAGTAATTTTCAGTTGCTTTCCCCAGTTCGGGGATACACCCGAATCTGGCAGCTGTGAGGGAGTATATCACGATAAGCAGGGGGCCCAGACAAACGAGGTGGACCAGAAAATATGTGAGTTTTATCACTGGCTACGACTCAAATGTTAACTTTGAATATCGTCGTTGTATTCGCCAAGAACGAAGTTGCAGAACAAGATATTCCATTACACTACATAGATCCATAGATTGTGCTACAAGTAACCATGCCTGCTAGTTGACAGCTCCAAATCATTGCTTGCTCAGTTCGTTCTGAGGTCCTAAGGCTCCAAATTTACATCTTAATCTCCTTGGAAGCAGGGTGTTGCTCGATGGTCTCGATGGTATCCTCATGGTGGACATTGTCAACACCGATCTGTACTCAATTAGTATTCAATGGCTGCAACCACTGGAAGTGGGAAGAACATACGTGTGCGTGGTGAGCATCTTCGACGTGCAAAAGATCCGCTCCCTTCTCTGTGTGGTTCGCGCCACCGAAAAGAACATCGATCTCTTCCAATGAAGTACCCTTGGTTTCTGGAATCATGAACCAAACAAAGATGGCGAGGCAGACGTTGGTTGTCATGAAGAAAAAGCTGGAATACATTAGTTGATGAGCGGCAAAATTTTCAGGGAATACTCACAATGACTTCAATCCACAGTTTTTGTAGAAGGTTGGGAAGAACTGGTTGAAGATGCACTGGGCCACGTTCTGCATTTGTGTACACTGTTCCATAATGTTAGCGACAGATTTTCGGGTAATTTTGGAGGCAAACTTACCATTCCGACGGCTTGGACACGAACGTTCATGGAGAAGACTTCTGAAGTCCAAATCCAAACGGTGGCACCCCAAGATGGCTTGTAGAAGAAGATGAACAAGAACAGCATGGCAACAATAGCAGTTCCAACTGGCTCCGTCTTTCCACCCTCTGGCGTGTTTGGTGTCTCCATACCGATGAGTGGGACAATCAACATGCAGCAAGCCATACCGATAGCTCCGACAATAAGCAAGAACTTTCTACCGAACCTGTCGACTGTCCACGTAGCATTCAATGTGAAGACTATACCCATGGTAGCGTTCAATGCGTTGATGAGGTTGATCTTGTCAAGCGAGGTCCAGACTTTCTTGTAGATGGTGGAACTATACGAGTTGAGAGTACCTTGTCCAGAAAGTTGTTGCCCAATGTTGATGACGAAGGCCAGCATGAGACGCTTGCGAACAGAAGCATCCTTGAATAGTGCGAAGTATGAGTTGGAGATGACTTCCTTCTCGAAGGTGATGGCCTCACGGATAGCAAGAATTTCGTCCTCGACTTCCTGCTCAGTGTCACGCACTCGGGCAAGCGATCGGCGGGCATCCTCAATACGATCTCCGTGTCTGATGTACCAACTATCGAGCTATTAGCATCTTACCAACCAGTCTTCGTATGAGCGAAGCTTACCGAGGAGTCTCTGGCATGAATGGAAGTTGGCAGATGATGATGATCGGGACGAGCATCTGAAAGATGACAACCATCTTCCAGCTCCACTCTCCGAGTGAGACCTTATGCTTCCCGCAAGCGTAGTTGACCCAGTAAGCAATGAAAGAGCCGACCGAGTAGAACAATTGCCAGAAGGACATGACCTTTCCGCGGATCTCGGGTGGCGTGATTTCTCCAATGTAGACAGGACCTGCTGTGAGAGCAATACCTTGGCCGATACCGATCAAGACTCGTCCGAAGATAAAGACGCCGAGCTTATGATGAGGTGTGAACGTTTGAATCAGGGTAGCGATGACGGTGATTAAGCATCCAATACCCATTCCTGCTCTACGTCCAAGCCAATCGGCAATAGGGCCAGCCAAGAACCATCCAGACACAATTGCTCCGATGGAGTATGAGGTATTGATCAGACCAAGGAGGTTGGAGTCCTACATAAGTTTTGTAAGTCAAGAACACATTGACGACGTCTCGAATTTGCTTACCGGACTGGCGACATCAAAGTTCATCCAAGCAAGCCAAAGCTTGTTCGCTTGGACGGCGTTGAACACGGCTGCGTCGTAACCTAGAGATAGAGTGTCAGATCAAATTCTCAGAAATAATCGTCTCTTCTTCTCTCGCACATACCGTACAGCACCATGCATCCTGCAGCCACCAACGCTGCGTACCAGTTGTAAACTCTCGTCTTGTGAACCATCTTGACTGCTTCAGAGTCTTCGACCCTTCCGAATGAGCTGCGGATTTGATGACAGGAGGCGATGCGAAGACAGGCTGTGGTCTCTCACTGCAAGATTCCGAGTCCGATGAGGAGAGGAAAACACAAAAGCTTGGGGAATGCAGAGCTCTTTATCTAAAAATGGGAAAGCAACCTCCATGTGCAATACCCCAACTTTCGACAGAGTCGGCCGGGGTAGCTTCCCTTACCCATGGCCGAGATAACATGGCCAACAACCAATACCAGACTTGCTGGGCAGCTAGGATACCGCAGCCCCGGATCTACTAAGACGAAAAGCGTGGAGAGCCCGCAAGAAAGCTGGGAAGTTCGTCCTTTCGTTGGCTGATGTGGCGTGTGGTGTTGTGGAGAAGTCACGACGGAAACTTGGAGATAGATCTTCCGCAAATCAGAGCCCGAGGATGAGACCACGACTGAGAGGCGCAAATGACGGCCCCAACGCTCGAATTTCGCACCAATCCTGATCTTGGCGACCCGATATTTGACAATTCTGGAGCATCTGGAGAACCCCCAGGACCCCGAATTCTAGACAGTCATTTGGTTCCACTGGACCGTGAAATGAGACGGATTGAATCTGGAACAACGAGATGGCGGTCTCCACGGAATAATCTGATCACAGACTCCTCGAGCCTGATCCATTCGACATTTGTTTCCAATAATCTCACCGCTTTTGATAGTGGATCTGATGAACATTTCGCTTCCTTGCACTTGGCATGTGAGCTTGTTCATTCGTGGCTGGCTTGGATGCTTGGATACTGGGGATTGACAGGCGTCGTAGCCGAGCCCAGCCCCTAAGTCCCTGGATCAAAAGCTTCAGAGGGCTTGGTGCCGAGAATCAGAACATCAGCCTCATGCTTGGAAGAGACCACAAGCTTAAAATAACAGAAAGTCAAAGTTGCATATGCACATGAAGAGAATGCTTGCACTTCAAACACCAAACATAATGAGAAACTATAAATTATATTGATAGGCAGTCAGCTTTGGGCCGTCGCTTACTCGTCACTTCTTCATGCTGGGTTACCGAAATATGGCAGTTCTGTCATGATGTACTGGATTTCATGGCTGTCTTAGATGTGTCCTAAATTCGTATGGTTTGAGCCAAGGAGTACACAGTCCGACCCTTTCAGTGCACAATTTCGGGCTAACAAACATCCCGATGTTTCCCAGCATAACGGTACGTTTCGTAAGTCATATCCAGTTATTCACTTGCATGCCTAAGAGTTTGATGTCCCAAGATCGCGATCCTAGAAAAATCTAAGTACCGGCGGAAAGTTTAAAAGGGTTTTAATCGAAGCTATTATTATGGCTTACATATCGGCAGTGATGCTGCTATGGTTTGACGTGCATGCAAAGGTTCATTCATTGCCTGATATTCTAGCAGAGAAACAAGAACCGAGGCAAAGTAAACGAAGGAGCCAAGCGCGTTGGTATGCGTTGGCGATCGTGAAGCAATACTCAGGGCCAAATATCTCACGCTGTAAGTGTTGACATTAAATCATTTTGGAGATCACTGCAAATGGTTGGCTCAAATAAAAGCTCATATAAATTTTCCATCTCCGGCGTCGACTTCCAGGGACTGCCCTGTTCTTTTTTTTTTTCGCCCTGTGACCATATCCATGGAAATTTCTGCATGGGGAATTGAAAATATCTCTCCCGTTCGTTGAGATAAATCACTAGCCATTCAAGGATATACGGGTAATCGTAAGACTTTACAGCAATACAAGCATTCATGGACCTGTGGCATGCCATCAGAAGTACAATTGCTTGATTTGACGTCCGCCACTTTGCTGCTGCAGCTAAGAATTACTCGGAACACCGGAGAGCTTCTTTCCAAAATAACATGATCGACTGAAAATCCAGCATATGATAGCGCAGCCCTGATCAAAATTCACCGTGGATTATTTTGCTGCGAGTCAGATGTCTCGGTCGGAGTTTCCTTCTGTTCATGCTGATACAGTACCTAACGCAAAGCAAGAAACCCGCGGCGAGAAAGTTGATAATTCAGTGACCTCGGGCTCACCCCATTTCGACTAATCTTGGCGATCAGGACTTCAATCTCAAGCCCTTCTGGCGTTTGAATGCCATAGAATCCGCGAGTGACTTGTGACCTGGGTTTAGTACTGTCCACACTTTGGGATTGTGAACGCTCTAGATGAGGGCTGATCATGCCTTACGAGCTCAGAATATATTGCGGATGCCTTATTACACCCGGCACTCGTCTTCATCATGAGAAGTAAATCATTGGACCTTGGCATAAATATTAAAGTCGTGGTTTCGTCCCTCAAATCTGTCCAGCCCATGAACGACCCGGCAATCCCAGCGGGCGTGTAGGCTTGAACTCGCCGAAATTCCAGGGCTCAAATCAAGCCCCAATTATTCCCAACACGTATATTGTAGCAGAGCTGAAGCAAGAATCATCACCAATTCTTTGCCTTGCTAAGTCATACCTACTCCAAATAGGTCCTTCAACAAGAAACATTGAGCTTCCACATGGGAACTACTTAATATGGGCCACATTTCTTGGTTGATTGGGTCCCGGTTTCTCGCCAGCGAGAAAGGAAGTGATGTTTCCGCTTGCGTGTTGTTCGATACTATCGCATCGCTGAAGTGCATCTTCGAATCAGAGTCCACGAGCGGGGTTGTCTCTGATTCTTTGTAAGTCCGCTCATCCAAGGATTTACCGTGAAATGCCAACTTCATCGGAGAGGAGATACTGCAAGATATTCTCCACACATTCCTGGGGGCTCTTGGAAGAGTCTACGATGATCGCATCTGTGGCTGGACGATACGGATTCTCCATCCCTAAGGTACTGTCAGCTACCTATTCGGGCCGTGTTGGAATGATTGTAGCGGCTACATATAGATTGAGATAGGGTGAGCTTACACTGCCTGTACTGCGCTCGACAGTCTCCGCTGGGACAAGCGGCATGGAGAGCAGGTTCGTCGACACCTCTCCGCTGGCTCCTCATTGGTACCCTCTGATGCAGTCTTCGATCTAGAAGGCAGATATCATCGACCCTACACTCAACATATATATGCCGGTAATTATATTTCTTGGCCAGCGCATATCCTGTCTCGAGCGTTTCCTTGAAGTTGCAGGTACTATCCAAGATGACTGAAAATCCTTTCTGCATGATCTGTTCAGCTGCGGTCCACTGCAGTGAATAAGTCTGCTTTGATGCTTCGTCAAACGGCATTGCGTCTTCCAGAAGTTGCGATTTGATGAGGTCATGGTCCACAACATCAGCTCGGATCGCTCCTGCCAGTAGTTTTGCGATCGTGGATTTCCCAGCACCCGGAGGTCCTGACATCTGGATGTAAAATTTCGTTTCCATCGTTGAGTGCCGTCAACTTGTGCTTGTGAAGAATGTATGTAGTCTAGGGGATTGACTCTCACCTGGCGGAGTACACGATGCTTTGGGATTTTCGGCTTAGTTCGAATTAGAGAACAGGTGGCCAAGATTAGGTTGCCGGCTAAGCGAAGTTGGTACACACCAACGAAGTAAACAAATCAGCTCAATTGAAACGCAAGGTCCACGAAGACAGCGAATTGGTGGAGGATGAAGTTAGATGCACGTCATAAATTAATTATTATCCTCAACTTGAAAGCCCGTTTCCTGCTTGTTTTCAACCTACTGCACGACGAGTTTCACGAGCCATGCCTCATTGCACTTCCCCAATCTCGGAAATAATTTCAGAGCATTCCCAACACAGATCTCCTGCTTCGTCTCCTCCACAACATGTTCATCTAAACCTGTTGTAAAGTACTCAATACAATCAGTAGGAGCATTTGGGAAGTCACTACCGAACACGACATGCCCCTCTTTAGCGAAGCCAAGCAAATGATCTAGGGCCCGGGGGTTTGGCGGAAACAGTGCAGTGTCAATAATAAAATTGCTTTACATCTTCAGTGATCTCTGCCGTGGTTTTGCTGACAGAGAAAGGGGTATGCATATCATTCCTGCAACACGGTCGATGAGATACGGCAGCGTAGGTTAAAAATACCTCTAGTAAAGACTGAACGTCAATTCTCAACATAGTGTTTGGGACGACCGTCTGGCAAATTCATCAATTGGTTTGCGATCCGGAATTCATCAGGCAATTTACAAATACGAATCTGTATATAGCAGTGATCCTTATTGGACTATGCAATGCACAAATAATTTACTTCTGTAGAATAACCTAAATCTGGGCTTCATAGATCTACCGACATTTTTACCGACCAGATGTGCAACAGCAGTCTGGAGATCGTTTTGGGATAAGAGATGAGGAGTTATAAGGAAAGCTGCCAGATTCAGTATTGATAAGTACTCGCTTGACTACCTATAAGTAAAACTGGAAAGCAAGTGATAGATCCAAACAATTCCTTCACCACTTCTCAAGAGCTACGCAATTAAGGAGAATCTAGAAAAGCGTAATACCCAGCGTTCTCCTCTCTGATTGAACCATCTGGGCCATCTTTGCTTCCTCTTTCGTCTTCAGACTGATGTACTTCTCCACAACCTCCGGCCCGATCGCCTCCTTCAAAACCTGATCAGCACTCAAGCTCTCAATTGCCTCTTTCAAGCTTTTCGGCTGACGATCCACGACTCCCAGCTCCTCGGCCTCCTTGTCATCCAGTGGACCCGGAACCATAATCTTCGTCACGTTCTTCATCTTCAACTCTTTTCCATTGTCGATGGCTGTCAAACCGGCCGTAATGATGGCCATCAGAGCCAGATAGGCATTAGCGGTTGCATCTGGCCCTCTGAGCTCCCAATGCCCGGAGCGGATCTTCCTGATAGAGGTCGTCTTGTTTTCTAAGCCCCAGGTGATTCGCTCGCCGGGTCGGACACGAGCATTGCTGTCGTAATTTGATTGGTAGAAAGCGGCCAGGGCTCGCCAACTGGCCAGTAAACCAGCTAGGAAGCAGTCCTCCTTCTCCTTCTGGGAGATAGACAAATGGTAATGCGACCCGACGATGGAGTTCTTCTCGAAAGGTTTGGGAAACATGGTCGCGCGCAGACCGTGCTGAGCGCATACGGCTCGGATCGTCTCCTGACAGAAATAAAGAGCATCGGCCGACTGGAGAGGAGGAAGAGGTTCCGTGGAGATCTCATAGCAGCCTGAATCGCCCTCAGAATGGAATTGTCGGACTTCAATCCCGGCTTTCTGGAAAGCTTGCACGATCTTCTCGAGGATAGGAATGTACTTGTTCCTCAAACTAGCAGCCGAGTACACATGAGGAACTGTCTTGACTGGTTGCGCAACTCCGTTTGCTTCTTCGATGATGAAGAATTCGAGCTCCATGCCGACGAGGAGATCAATGTCATGTTTTCTCTTTGCGACTTGGGTGATTTCGCGAAGACGACTCCGAGGACATCTCCGGAACGCCTTTCCTTCGTCTTGCTCTCCTTCCTCGACAAAACACATCACTGAAGCAGTGTTGGGGTGATAAGAATTGACTCTGATGCTCGACCAGTCCGGCCACATTTGATCAATACCAGATTGAATGTCTTCAATGAGCAAACTCCCATCTATCAAGCACGCCGTCAGGATAGGACTCGGAGTGCTAAGCTTCTGGCCTTTCTGATCAAGACTCAGGACGAATGACTTGGTCAAAATCCGAACCATAACGACTCCAGAGTAGTCTACCCATTGGAAGCGGAAGAACTCTACTTCTGGATTATTGACAAGGAAGCTCTGGAGGATATTCGATTCCAAGGCCGCAATATCCGTTCTTGCGTCGCCCATTGTGAGTGTATAAACTTTTGAAAATGGAAACTTAAAAAAAAAACAATAGAATGGCAAGCTTGGGTTCCAGAATGACAATGACACTGGAAGGTCACTGAGCTTTTAGAGAGGCGATAGAGTGTTTGCCTTGCTTGTCTCACGTCAGATAGCATGCCCGCCGCCGCTGTGAACAGAACACTTGCCTATTTTACCCAAGGCCTCGTAAGACTGATAACAATAAGAGACCTACTTTGGCCATTGATACCAGGGGATCGCACAGGCTACTGTTATCATGGCCGACTCGCATAGGCTGTTCATCAGCATTCAGGGAAGGAATAATAAGCATTGCGGGTCCGAAGAAGGCACCGACGGAGTACCGGCACATGAACGAGGTTAACGAGATTACCGACACGCAAACGTGCAGTAGTGATAGAGAACATAAGCATCCTGTAGACCCTTTAGTATGGCGGAACAGCTTTGAAGATGTCGCCAGGGTCTCTGGTGACTTCTGACATTCTCGTGATGTCCACGAGTACATGAGACTCGAAATTGATTCAAAACCGGACTGGCCTTTCGGTAAGCCGATCGGCCTGTAGATTCTACAGATCTGCACTTGCATTATTGGCATCAGCACCATATCTTCTGCAGTGAAGTGATATTCGTCAGCTCGCATTTAAGAAAAGTCCGAGAACGAGACCGGTAGGCGTACAGAGTAGGCGGAGAATATATACCCAGCTACGCCAGCGATACCTCAATTACGGTCAAATAGTCACTGAATGAATGGTAGGCATGTCTGCCAAATCTCCGTGAAAGCTCTTTCGCTGGCATGCTGTTGTGAAGACGAAGCTGATGCTGAAGCTGCGCTGGGTCTTGCAGTCTTGGTTTTGATAGCTGAAGCTTGTGGCGGCCATGGAATGTGGCTGAGAATTAAGTGGCCTGCATGCTTGGGTAATGCGGGGGGTTAACGCCGACGTTATTTCCATCGCCTATCTGATTACTATCCGATCATAGCGTCATCCAGTTTCAACACCCACTATTCACCATACTGACTTCTACATCAACCAATATTCAACAGAGCGCACTTCTCCTGCTTCTGATGTGTCTGCGAACTGACTTATAGCTTCGTTGCTATCCTTCATCTGCCTCTACACATCATTAAAAGCACCTCGTAATGTCTTCGAGCTCCTCACAGGAACAAAGTGACGCCAGAGATGTGGATTACCAAGAAGGTGTCGTGGATGAAGAGGTAGATGACCTTGCCAACAATGCTTTCATCGAGAGCTTACTTGCCGAGGCCGCGAATGCGGGACCTGTAGTGGCACCTGTTCCGGGAGAGGACGACGAATTCGAAGGCAGTAGGTCTGCCCATTGCCTGAGATAGAGGTTGCTTCGCAGCTAAGACAATCGTTCAGCTGTCCAGGTAGAGATCCAGGAAGACGCCGACGATGGTACCGCAGCCGAAAATACCCAATTCAGTGAGCCATACATCTACATCTTCAACTTTCTTCAGAACCTGCTGCTCATATTGGGATTCACAGTCATCGGCCAAAGGCGACTCATGCAACTCATACAAAACTCGGGCGTCGAAAGACTACTCCGCCTTGGAGCTGGGCCATACGACGACTCTGACGAAGATGACGATGACTATCAGGAGGAGGAGGAGGAATTTGCTCCCAGGTGGAGAAGATACAGACGCCGCAAACCAGACCCAAATCGATTTCCAAAGGTACCCTCTGATGAGGGAACAGAATTGATGAACTCGGGTGTATTCGGATCTAGTGAGGCATATACTGTTACATCGAATGACAGAGGGAGCATTGGAAAGAAGAAGAAGCTCGCAATGAGGATACTGGACAGAGAACTGGCTATTGAGAGTCCTGCCAAACAGAAGCTCAATCAGAGACTCATGGCTCAGGTACGGTTAGTTGAAGCCCGCTCTGAGCTATTACTGACACTCAGATAGGGAATGATTCCTGCCTCGAATGCCGATATGATCATTCATTACGATGATCCCGTTTACTCTGGCCAGTTCTCGGACGATGGAAACTTCTTTTTCTCTGCTAATAAAGACTACCGAGTCCGGATGTACGACACTTCGAATCCATACAAGTGGCGATATTATAAGACTGTGAACTACCCATTTGGTCAGTGGACTCTTACAGATGCCTCACTTAGCCCGGACAACAAGTACCTGGCATATACATCAATCGTCAGTCAGGTCTGCCTGGCTCCGACAGATCCGAACGATACAGGCGATCCATATGTGTTAGATCTTGCAGGAGACCAGGCCGGACAACCTCAAGCACACGCTTTTCATTTGAGACGTCGCGGTTTTGGAATCTGGTCTATCAGATACTCTGGAGACGGGCGAGATTTGGTCGCTGGTACCACAGGAGGAGCGATTGTGGTTTATGATATCGAAGCGAGGAGGGTCAAGCATAGGATATTTGGCCACACGGACGATGTCAACGCAGTTTGTTTCGCAGACAAGTCCTCGCCACATCTGCTCTACTCTGGATCTGACGACACCACGCTCAAAGTATGGGATACCCGGAGTATGGGGGACAACCGAGCAGCCGGAGCTTTTATCGGGCATATTGAGGGTCTAACATACATCGACAGCAAAGGCGATGGCCGTACGTTCTCCCTCATTCAATAGAAGATCCAAAGCTAACGTTCACAGGCTACATCCTCAGTAACGGCAAAGACCAAAGCATGAAGCTCTGGGATCTCCGCATGGTAATGCCCTCCGGCGACTTCGACCGCATCCAACCCACCCGTCGCGTAGCACGGGAAGAACGCTTCGACTACCGCTGGGGCAACTACGACCAGGATGATTGGTACCGTGACGAGCACGACAATTCTGTCGTCACGTTCCGCGGACACAAAGTCCTCCGTACACTCATCCGCTGCCACTTCTCGCCTCCCGCGAGCACGAATTCACGGTACGTGTACACCGGCAGCGAAGACGGTAAGGTGTATATCTACAATCTGGATGCTACTTTGGCGGGCACGATCGACGTCAAGGCCGCTACGAAGGATAGCCGACCTCGCTGGAGTGGTCGTATCTGGGACGATGACGAAGATGACGAAGACGGTCCTATCCCATGGCGGACATGTGTGCGTGATGCATCATGGCATCCCAATGCACCTATGATCGTAGCTTCCGCCTGGAATGGCTACGGGATGCAGAACGGGACTTGTACGGTGCATTCATGGAATGATGGTGCCGAGGATGATGAAGCAGAGCCGAAGATGGGGTTGAGGGTTAATCAGAGATTGGAATATGATGCAATGTACTATGATGATACGCCTAGGCCGAGGAGGAGTCGTGCTGCTAGGCAGGCGAGGTTGAGGACTTTGGGATTGAGGTATGTCGGCCTTGACGACGACGATGATGATTAGAGTGTGAGATAGGTGTTGTTAGGAAGGGCGTTTGACAGCTAGACTGTGGAGCCGATCTCCATCAGGACTAAGCCTACGGAGCATGTCCTTCGAACTCGAAGTCGGCTAGATGTGCATTACGACTTTTTAGCCTCGGCGTTTGGCTTACAGTAACTTGGAGTTGAGGACAAGGCGCATACAGCTATCATATCGAATCGGTCGGCAGGCGGATATGCTTTTGCTTGCAATCGATATATTTGTACATAGATACTTATTGAATCTACGTAACATATGCCATCTTGAATTTTTCGTAGAATTAATCGGGCGACCCTTCAGCTGATCTGATGCTAGCTATTCCCTGAACTTGATATTGAACTAGAATCAGCCTTGACAGGAGTACTGAGCTTTCTTTCCTTGGTACATGTAGAACCTTCTCACTTGTAACTTACTAACTACAGACATGGAACGCGAGAAGCTGTGAATCAAGCAACGCAAGAGAAGCGTCGGTTAACTCGATAATTTTTATCTCAATGAGACATGTGACATATACCCGAAGTTAAAATTATCGAGTACATCCAGTCTTTCACAGCACAGTGACGCAAAGCTGCTACTGTCAGAGGGCAATGGGACATGGGAGAAAACACAATCAACTGCTCACGGGCGCCTATTTCACTACCATCTAAAGCCCTCGCCACGCAAACCGATACGCATCGAAACCAAATACCTAGCCATCAGGAATACGATGTCGAAAGGAAGAAAGTACGATATATGCTAATGATGGAACTTAGTGACGTTGCTGTATAGCTGATGTCTTACCTATCCTTGTATTTACCGTGGATTAGGATAGGTAGGTAGATAGGGAGGTAGGTAGGTAGCCAGTTGGTGACTTTCTTACCTGATTAAAAGGGAAAGGGAGAGGGAGAGTAGAGTTCGGCGAATGTCAAGTCAATGAGTTGATGGTGCTAAAGTGGAAATTTAGATGGATGGAAGATTGACTACTTAGGGATGATGAAGAGGTAGGGAGGTAGGTAGGTAGCAAACAGAAATGGAATGATAAGAACCGTGAGATGAAGAAGTGGGAACCGGTTAGCGCTGATAGAGTAGTGGGTTCTTGAATGTGCTTAGTGGCGTAACATTAAAGTCTGCTTTGTAAAAGGATGGAAATAGGAAAGGCTTTCATTCTAAGCAGTAACTATCCGACACTCCATGCTCCTCTCTTACTCTCCCTAATTTTATGTCACAAGTTGGAGGAGTGTACACAATGTGTCCACTTAAGGTAATAAGAGACCGAGCGGCCAAGAAAGAAAAAGTATTCCATTATCTACAGGAACAGGATGGTCAGGCATGCATTCTTTCGCGTTTGTTTGCTTATAGTCAAAGGTATCAATCAATCAGTCAATCAGTCAATCAATCGTGTCATATCCATCCGTCTGTCTGTCCATCCATGCTGTCCATTCCATTTGTACCACATCCACTGCTCTCTCTGTCACAGCATACCACTTCCTTCTATCACAAGTCCTACCATCCCTCCACTCACTCGTCTCATATTCTTATGATGCAAGAAACAAAACCGACCATTCTCATCCCATCCTGATTCTTCTCCATCCATTCCTTAGCTTTCATCTGTATTTCTCTTAGGAGAATAGCCGAACTGAGCAACACAAACGCAAATGATTGATTACCCGCAGCTGCAGCAGAAGAAAACACAAACCGACTGACTCCCCAATGAGAAACATGAAAGAGGAGAGAAATATGCTCGCTGAGAAACTCAAGAAAGACTATGTAGAAGTCAAAGGAGTTGCTTTCGCACCCGCTAAGTACCAAGGTTTCCCATATGAAAAAAGCTTTGTGCTTCCCCTCTCTAAAAGATGAAAGAGCAAAGGAAAATCGACAGCTTTGGGATTTTCTCAATCTCGTCTCGAGAGAAGAACATTGAAGAAGAACGCATGATGGCATGCCAATTTGTGTCCCATATCTGATCGAATGTAAATCGGAAGATCCTCTATAGAATGGTGCACTTTGACTTTGACTTCTTGGTTGGCTGAGGTCGGGGACTCAGGACGGCTCTGTGATGAAAATGTTAATTTGTGATTCGAGGCATGGAAAATTCAAAACAAAGAATTTCGAGAAATGCGGAAAGCAAGCGGCTCGCAGATACACGAACTACTGGGGCTCGGCATTCTATTACTCGCAAACAATTGGACGTACCGGATAGCTTCATCGAAGACACTCTTCAAGTTTCTTTGCGTCAAGGCAGAGCACTCCAAGTACTTGTGGGCCCGAATCTCCTTCGCAACGATCAATGCCTGGTCATACGAAACTGGCTCCATGCGCTTCTGTCTCAAGCTCTCAAGTGTAGCGGGATCCTCTCTCAAGTCAAGCTTTGTGCCAACGAGGATAATGGGGACGGATGGGGCATGGTGATCGATCTCAGGGAACCACTGTTCTCCAATTAGCAGGCGCGCTTCGAAGGCTTCAAATATCTGCGAACCTTTGCGCGAACGTTGTCGAATGATGGTGGGGAGACGATTGAGAAGCATATAAGGAAGACGTCGGTTTGGGGGTATGAGAGTGGTCGGAGTCGGTCGTAATCTTCTTGTCCAGCAGTATCCCACAGTCCCAAGCTAATAGGCTTGCCATCTACCATCACACTGGCCGAGTAGTTATCGAACCTGTTTTGATCAGCGCCGTTACATCTTTAGGGGTTCACCTGTACCTACACCGTGGGGATGTACTCGCCAGGGAAGGCATTGGTAGTATAGGAGATAAGCAGACATGTCTTTGAGCGCGTCAGTATCTGCACAAGGGTTTCGAAGATAGGATGTGCATACCTTGCCGACAGCACCATCACCGGTAACGACGCACTGGAAGAGAGAATATCAGGTCAGCCTCGGTATGTCTAGGTAGGTAAGATCGTGGCGCAAATAGGAAAGTCTAACCTTGAGCGATTGTGTTCCTGGAGCCGCCATGTTTGATATGTGAAAGGTTTGATGAAAGGACGCAGAAGGTCAGTAGTGATTGCACTTAGGATTCTCGAAGGTGTTTGTTGATGGGAAGGGACTGCGACTGCATAAAGGTCAGATCTTTTGACACAACGGAAGCTGGTCGTCCCGCAGCGTCTGGGCGGGTGGGTTCATGAAGTGAGGTGAGGTAAGGCAAGGTGAGGCAAGGCTATTGTGAACGTACCTTCAAGTACAGATCAGCTAGGTTGTCTGCGGTTGTGCAGTGCAGTGCGGTGCGGTGCGGTGTAAGGTATGAAAGTTGTGGATTGTATGTTCGAGATCCAAGCTATGAGGAGTTTCGAAGTTTATGCAGAAAACCTGATGTGACGACGCGTATGTTCAAGCTCGAAGAACCTGGCTGGAGCTGGTGGTGCTGGATTTGGTTTGGTTCGGTTTTGGTTTGCAGATGGGGGAGAGATGGTTGGGAGAGGAAGGGAAGGGAAGGGAAGGGGTTGAAAGGTGAACAGGCAGAAGTGGCGGAGAGAGAAGCTTGGAAAGGTGAAATCCGACGGCAAGCAGGGTTGGTAGGCAGGTTGGCAGAACAGATAGGATACGCTGGATGTGGCTTTTGTCAGGATAAGGGATTTATCGTGCGAGAGTGAAGTCGGAATCCAAACGTAGGGAGAAGATTCATGAGTGAGCAGTGCTACTGTATGGTAGACTGGTAGTGTGAAGTGTGGTTCGAGTGCGAGCGAGTGTGAGAGGCCAAAGCACCTGCAGCGCGGTATGGTCCCGGGCCTGGGCTGGGCAAGCTGGCAGGCTGGCTGGCTGGCTGGCTGGCTGGTCCCGTCAAAATCCAACCCTCTCCTTGGCTCTCCTCTCCCCTCTTGCACTGCACTGCACTGCACTGCATTCCTCTGCTCTGCGCTCCGTCGGCTGTCCTGACTCCTAACCCCTAACCTAACGAGTATCAAGCGACACTTGGGCCGACGATGCACTTGATGCACTTGATGCAGATCTGTAACAAACACGCCAGGCCTGTATGTATGGAACACCCGAGGAAGCTTGGGAGGGGAGCGCGTGCTGGGATGGGATGGCCCGGGTCAGGCGCTTATGTTTCTTGCGGACTGGCTGTTGGGGATGTGCCTGCAACCACTGCAAGGAATTAAGAGGCTGATTCGATGGCTGTTCTTCGTGTAGTCGTTCGTTTGGTCGCCGGCGAGGACTCGATGCCAGAGATTGGTAGAATCAGTAGCAGCAAGTAAGAGCAGTTCCTATGTGGGCGTCTGCAAGGCAATGCAATGCAAGGTAAAAAATATACGTAGGCGCAAAGGGGTCGAATGGGCTTTCAATACAATCCGATGATGGATTGACAGCGACCACTCGTTTCAATACAGACCAACAGCGCTGACAGCAACAATGTAAGATGAGAGGCACGGAGCTGGTCACACAGCGTATATGGTGTGGTTTTGTATGGCGAGGAGTTATCAAGAGTCGGGATTGGAGTGATGAGAGAGGTGCATCAGTCAAGGGGATTGATTCTATGGAGAGTCACAGGGGAGAGAGTTGTATGGCTCTAATTCGGGAAGCAGCGGTGGAAGTAGTGGCTGGACAAGGAGGCGCCAGATAGGCTTTTGGAGAAGGAGTCCTGAAGCTTCGATTTTGTTTCGTTCCAGTCTTTTGTTTCTCTTCTTTGAATCTTGTCCCGAAAGGTGGCTCTCCTCCGTGTGAGGGTGTAATGAGGAAGCATCTCGGGCATTAAATGTTTGGTAGCTACGGGAACTACCTGCCAAGACGATCTGGATATTCGGCTTTGCTACTCTAAGAATTCCCTCTGACTGAATATGGAGTTGAAAGCTGTTATGAAAGATCTCTTTGTTCTCCTCGCGCTCTCTCATCATTATTCCTCTCGCAGCTTGAAAGCTGAAATAGAGTCCAAGACAAGAACCCTGTAAATCCGATCCAAGCCTTAGGTAAATGTTTCAGCCCGATAACGATAACGAACTGTCAGGGAAGGGAACGGCCGAGGGCGAGGCGAGGGGCCTGCCGATTGTCAACAAAATGTTTTCGTTGCCGCAACATCCTTCTCTTTTCCGATCTTGTATGGTGTACTGTACTGTTGACCGCTCATGAATTGTGCTCGGGTATTCCGATAGCTTTGCGCGAGCTTTGTCGAGGGGTTTCGATAGACCAGGGAACAAAACATGACTCCTTAGAATAAATTTCACCCACGGCCGCCCCCCCCCTTCCCCAGGGGTTACCCGAGCCCGAGCCCGAGCACCAAACCACCTTTTTGCTTGACCGTGGATTTTAACCGAGGGTGGATCACCTGCCATGTCAACATCCTTTCCACGACTCAAAAGTATTTCACTGCCAGTACTCAATCACAAGAAAGTAAGTAAGCACCACCTTCATACGCATACATATGGATGACCCATTATTCGTAAGCTCCAGACTTAGTAACTACTTGTAATCTCCTACCCGCCTCGGTCCCCTCCACCCGGTCCTCACCAAGAACATTTCCCAGCTCTGCGCCTTAATATTCAGCGTCCTCTCCACCACCTCCAGAACATCCATATCAATAGTCCCATAACATGTTTTCCCATCCGGCGCAACAGCCAACCACTTTCCTAATTGCCTAGCCTCCATCCCTTTCCCTCCCACACCTCTCGCCCCCTTCCTCTCTCCAAACTCATCCACGCTACACTGCCTATACTCCGCCTTCACACCGGTCACAGCACTAAACTTACTCGCCAGCTCCTCATAAGTCAGGCTTTGTCCACAAACCGGCACATTCTCCAAATCCTTCAGCTTCCCATGCCCAGCGTCCAGCACCGCCCGCGTAAACCACCCAATATCATGACCCGGATCAGACCAACCCATTCTCTTTTCCGGCGCAGCAGGAGTGCTAAAGATCACTACCCCGGCAGCTGAATCAAAAGATGCGTAGCCCATATCGTGAAAATCGGTGTAGAAAGGCCCGGGACAGAGGATCGTGCTCGGGACTTTGCTGGCGCGCAATTGCAGGCCGATTTGGTGCTTTATTTCAAAATGGCGGATTTGGATGGAGTTGTTGCTGGCTTTGGAAACGGATGGGAAGGTCGGGTAGACGATATGATTTAGGTTCGCATGCTTATGTTCTGTTAGATGGAATATACAGTGTACGCACAATAAGTTGCTTCCAAGACATACCTCAGCAGCCTGACGAATTAAGTCTCCAAGTTGAAGTTCGGCGCTTAACCAGTCATCAAGCTCCATGCCGGGCTCATACAAGATTCCTGAGTCAACAAACGCGCCGTAGCATCCCTCAAAGCATTTTTCAAGCGTTGACCTGTCAAAAGGGTCCCATTTCGTCAATTTCAATGACGGGTAATCCCGCTCGAAGTTTTGAGCGAGTTTGCTTGTACAGGATCGAGTCAGTGGGCGTACTTGATACTCGATATTGCCCTTGTTGAATGTAAGAGCGTCGACTACGCCTCTGCCCTGACGGCCTGGATCATATTGTGTCAGCTTTCAGATGATGGTAATGGGGGATGTTTTAGACATGTACCAGTCGCGCCCATGACCGCTACAATTCGGATTTCGCCCATGTTTAACTGAGTTATTGCCTAGAGTACTAAATTTGAAGATACATCAAGCGAAGCTCCACGACCATGTAATTTTCAGCCTTCGAACTCCGATTGCTTCGGGGACACTAAGCAATATATGCAGTTCAATTACTGGATGACATACTAAGTACGAAAGGTATCACATTCTTGTTCTGAAAGAGTCCAGGATTCGGGCCAGGGACTCCTGACCCTGACCTATTGATGAGCAATGTCCCGCAGGCTGCAGGCTTCAAGCCCACAGAACTCTGCTGTCCCTTTTAAAATATGACGTCCTCATGAATGTGGAGATGCAGCAATGTTGGAGTTGAGGTTCGTGAAGCGAGTGCATGCCGAGTAATAAGTCCTCAGTCATCGGCGGACGTCATGTCCGGCCAAAAAGTGTATCCCTAGCCACTGATAAGTGAAGCGCTCACAAATCTGCAGGAATTCCTGAGGTAGGATCCTGAACAATCACCTCCACTGTTATAGGTGGCACCCTGTGATCCATGGTCTACGTAAGTAGTAATTTCCAGCTTGGCTCCTGCTATTGAAGACTATTGGTTGCCAGGAACAATAGCACATGATGCGCTTGAAATATGTCGATACCAGGGGCAGCCACAAACGAGGAAGGCCAAATTGACCTGATACTCTGATTGACAAGCAAACGGATCGGAAATCCTTTTTAAGGACATCATTTTGATCCTATGCAAGTTTGACTATGTAAGAGATCAGGTCAGTACGAAGTTTGAGGCAAAAGGTGCAATCATTCTTTCGATGATAACGCAGGTGTGCGGGTATAAATTGAGTCTATCAACACCCGTCTTCCCCCACGATCGGATCGCTCGCCTGTGCAAATCCATCGAACACCTAGACGCACGATTGGTGTGCTAAGCACCGGAGAGTTCCCATATTATTCAGAGGCTCACTGGACGACATCCATTTGCAAAAACAAGATTTGGACATTTGTGTAACATCAAATCGATCGATCGGATACACAATGTCAACATTGATGACTAAGGCAACTGAGACATGCGTGTCAGTTGACTGGACCGGAGGAGGAATCCGGTGGATAAGCATGCTATCAACGCCACATTTTCTTCGCTTCTGACGTCCTAATCCTAAGCTCCTCCCCTCCAAACGACGACGACAGTTTCAAGGATCTTCATGATTGACATATTCCAGGACCGCATTGATAAACACACGAGTCAGGAAGCACACTGGCAGATTCAATTTCGATGATTACTGAAGCTCGCAAACCCTATTATCATATCAGTTCCGCGAAGAGGTCTGTTGTTGATAAGCATTATATCAGTGGCGCGTTCCTTTCGAAACCGAACTTGACCAGGGCTTACCTCCTTCTAGTCGCTGCTATCGTAGTATCCACAGAATAACCAAGGTAGTATGTCCGGATCTCACAACCGAACGAGTCACAAAAGCTCTGGCGCTCCCGGGTATGATGTCAACCTGCCATTCACCCATGGGGTCTGATAGATGCCCACATGGAGACACTTCCACGGGTAATCCTGCATTATGTGATTGGTTTTGGATAAAGGACCGGCTTAAGAATTCTATTGATATCGATCCCATTGGATGTTCTGTACCCTTTTTGGAGGGCGTTGAACTGCGAAGAAATGTCGTGATCTTGTGGCTGCAAGGATGCGAATCAAGGATGCAATATATGGCCACAGATTTTCCCACCACTTTCCTACCCTTCGGATTTTGTCCACCAGGCCAAGTAGCTCAAACCAAAAGTCTTCAAACATCGGCCTTACCTCAATTTTCCAACCTCAATCTTCTTAGGAGTGCTTTATAGACCGTCATAGGCTGATCAATTTGCATGTATGAGTGTCATCCATTCAGAATGACCATTGAGTTGGAGGTGGCACTTCTTAAGCTGAATCTTCAAAGCTACCTATCAACATTCCTATTTGCAGGCTTTTACGATTGGAAATCACTCAGTAGCATTACCGAAGCCAACTTTGCCGCCCTGGGTGTTCTCCGCGGACACCGTAGAAAACTTCAAAGAGCATTCGCAAGAAGCGGAGGGTGGCCCGATTCCTACCCTCTCCCACCAACCATCGATCACTTTCGAGTTCAAGACGGATTTGCGGAGGTACGGGCGGTGGATTTGAGCTCCGAGAGCATGTCTTCTTGCAGCAACACGTCAGGAAGCCCGGCTTCAGACTTCAAAGCAGCGTCAAGCCCAGCAACAGAACTCAGCAATGATAGCAACTCCTTAGAAGTCCTTCAGTCGCGTATTCCATTCATACAATGTGTTCGCGAGATCGTGGGAACTGGCAGCGGTATGGCAAATGGTTGTAGGAGTACAAGCAAAGCTGATGTTGACAAAGACAAAAAGAGCCTCTTGCTACAAGGCATAGACTTAAAGGGTCTGGGATCTCGGACAACTTCAGGCTACCACAACAACCCTGACGGCATCTTCGACGGCAGCGAGAGTGCTGCTGACTCATTCGACGTCCTGATTTTTGAGGTCCGCAAAGTATTTCTGTCGCCTCCATATGGCTCAGCATACGATGGAACGAGTTGCCGCCAATCCAATCCGTCATTCAATTACTCCATTCCAACATTGACATCATACCTCGAAGCCTTCCTGGAGAAGCTTAACAGCTTTCTATATCTATTCGACGAGTCAGACCTCAGGAAAGACTTCCAATATTTTGTTCTCACAAATGGTTGCTTGCCCGGTCTGGGATCTGTCGCGGAGTTGTACTTGGTGCTTGCGCTGGGCGCGAAGCTCTCTAGTCCCGACTCCACAAAGGCATACTTAGACTTGTATGCACGCACTAGCAATTCTCTTTCTAATAGCAAGTGGGGAAAGAATCTCTGGGTCATGAGGATGCTGACTCTGTTGTCCGCCTGTCATTGTGATGATGACCATGAGAACTATGATCAGTCATGCCATTACTTAAGTGAGCACTCTGTCCACTATTGAGGTGGGCCTAGCTGACGATCTAGATCTTGCACTGCGTGTTGGCAAAGCTGTAGGCCTCGACAGACAGGACAGTCCTCTAGCTTCCATTAATGAACCTGAACGTTCTCATTGGTTGCGAGTATGGGACTCGCTGCGATTTCTTCATTCGTAAGTAATATCCTATGCATGTAAGCAATTGGTAACGGAGCTAATGGAAGTCGCTCAACAGTTGGCACCAAACGTGTGGTCGGGGACCCCTCATCCCGTTGTCCCATCACGATAGCTTCGTTGATACAATGGTAGTGCCTCAAAAACCATTCGTCAGAATCTTCGAGTTGACTATACATAGAGGCCTCCGATAACAACAGAAGATGAGTACAACAGCCGAGTACTACAGATGAGCGTGCTATTCATAGGCTCGTTTCTCCACACAACAATTACCGACTTCTCGAAAATTCCGGATACAACACCAGCTATCTGCAACATACATCTACAATCCCTGCACGATTGGTACGCAGGATTGGCGCCGTTCCTCTGTGCAAGGCCACAAAGTGATCTTGATGCTGATGTCTTTTATGGTGGTCTCACAGAAAGGCAGAAGTCAAATCTTGTAGGTGCAAACTTGGTTCGGTGATGAAAGCTGACAAGTCACAGCTCATCGTCCATTCTCTCTATTACGGCATGATCTGCCATATTCTTCAAGCAGAAATCATCACAAGCGCTTTATCGCGATCCTCCGAGGTAGAAAACGGGAAAGCACAGGGCTATTCGTCACAATGGTATGACAATTGTCTCTGCCCTTACTCTGATCATCGAACAGTTGAGACTAATAACACAAGTATTCAGGCAGCTGAGTCTCTGCTGAGGCTCTGCACAAATCTCGCAGAGTCTGGAATGTCACTTTATGGAAATGCAATCACATCGTGAGACATCTTATACTGATACAAGCTTTCGCTTAGCACCTTGAGGGCCACTTCAAGCTTACGTTTTCCAGATACTTCCTCCTTAATGCCACCATTATCCTCCTATTCGACACAAGTCGCGCCCAATTATCCCAGCCTACTCTCCATTCCAATGAACAGTTACACCCACCATTCGTACGGCAACGCATAGACCTCATTCGAGGAGCGAGAAGTCTCCTAGATGATTGCGTAGGAGTGAAGGACAGCCCCCAAAGCCAGATCGTGGAAATGTTCTGCGACTCGTGGATTGTAATGTAATTCGACCAGATGTGACATTCACGAATTTACTTATCCATCTTTCATTTGTCCTACAAAGTCCGTCTCGAATAGCTTCATTGTTAGATGCATGAATTGGCTGATTATGTTTACACTCAGACGAGCAACAAACAAGCGAACCGACGTGATCTGGCAAGAAGCCTCGACATACTTATCTACAGAAACTGACCCACGGAGAATATTTCCCGACTGCCATAAGCAGCATCGCCGCAAATGCTTCAGCTATCTCCTCCCGTCGGTGACCATCCCCCCAGCCAGAATGCTCTGCTTTTACTGCAACTTCTTCCACGGCACCACAGGCTGGCGATCTGGGCCGAAGAGACCAAGGAGATAACCAGTGCGGACAGAAAAGAGAAAGACCTATTGGCACAAAATTAGCACATACGAGCGCAATTACGACCCGGGACCCCACCACAGCAGCCAAAAAGCCATGCTTGTAGAACTTGGCGCTTGGTCGACAATCATCTCTAGGTCTAAGGAAGACTTACAGTGGCACCTATATTCCCCCAAGTCATGGCGTTCCAGCTCGCCATATCCACGAGCTTCTCACGAGGCATGACATAGCATGTAATCCCCACATGAGAGATATCAGCCAGCCAGAGTGCAATCACGTAGTTTCGGACCACGGCTGCTTCGGTTGTGGTGTACAATATCGCGATGCCAACCATAGCTAGCAGGAGGTAGATGTTACCCAGCCTGGAGACCCAATTAGACGGGTCTTCCCCCCCAAAAAGAGATATTAAGCTTGAATTAAAATGTTGATCTTGGAGAATTGAGAACTAATAGGTACCGAGGTACCGGTGGGTCGGAAGCACTTACTGGTATGCAATCATACTGGTATTTGCGTCAAGAGGAATATTGGGCGAGTTGGGAATTTGCTCAGACACAAAATATGAGGCCGAAACGAATGGCGCTGCACAGCCTGCGATGCTATATGTAAATTAGGATGTAAACATACAAAGGAGGGGTGGTAAAGCGTACAGCGAGATTGGCTCAAAGATGGTCATTACGAATCGTGGAAACGGTGGAAGGATTGAAGTCATGATCGCGGTTAGTTTGTGAGAAGTTTCTGTCTTGATGAATGTAAAGCTTGTAAAGTTCAAGTTTGCTGAAAGTGCAGGTCGAGTGGCGTTTTTGATGAGGTTCAAGTCGTCAGCCTCGTCGGGTCAATGATTTTCCGGACGTCTCTGTGAGGTTTGGCTTAGCCTCTGCTGGCAGACAATGGTAGTCAAGCTCTTCTCCCGCCGAAAAGACCGTACAAAATCATTTGAAATCATGAGGACACGGGATATATTTCTAACTGTACTTGGTACGGCTCGATTGAGAATTTAATTTCCACGTCTTGTTGGGATCCGCCACTCCCACCGTCTCTCACCATGCATTGGCCTCCCAATGCCAGCCTCGTCGACCATGAGTTCCGACACGATTGAGCCCGCCCTCCTTGCGAGATCATTCCATGATGATACTTACGACCCAATAATTGACTCCTCTTCTTTGAGCTCCGGACAGCTACCTCCCCTGCGAGATGTGGTTGGCCATGATGTCCCAACCCGTCGTAACGATACCTTGAAACACGACGAGTCCACGACAAGCTCATTTTCTTCGCAGAACAACGGTGTGACAGGCTTGACAAGTAGCCAGGAAAATGCACACTCTGGTAGTGGGACGCAGCAGATGCTTGGGAGCAGCAGTACGAATCGAGCACTCGGCGACTCCTCCCCGCAGTCGCTACGGAAGATATTGGGAAAGGATACAGATACCACGGCTGGGGGTTCCTCAAAGAAAAGGCCTAATGCGGAGTCTGCAAAGGACGAATTTGTTCAACTTCCGCAACCGCAGCCGCTGAAGAAATTAAAGACTCAAATCGTGCCCCCGATCATCAGCGGTCTTCACGACATCCCCGCAGCCACAGTTCCATATAAGTTCCCTAGGATCGAGTCTGGTGCCTTTCATGATAGCAATGGTAGGAACAGCTTGAATACAGGCCTTCCACCTACTATTATACCTGCGCCCCAGAATGACCCTGCTGTTGGGATCGTTGTGACAAGCATTGAATCGCATGAGCCAGTCGTACAGGAGGGTAAAAGGAAGAGAAAGGTCAATGGACAAAGAAGGAAATGGGGAAAGGAGGAGACGGAATGGGTGTTACAGGGTGTCCATAAGCATGGAGTCGGAAGTTGGACCGATGTTCTGAACGACCCGGAATACCCTTTTGTGAACAGAACTGCTGGCGACTTAAAAGACCGGTTTCGAACTGTGTGTCCTAGTGGAGTGCTTAAAGACCTAGTAAGTACCAAAAATCACTGGGATTGAACAATCTGCCAGTAAAAATATCAGATCTGATTGACGAAGATACTGATTGACGTGAAGGAGCACCAATCCCTCACTCCAGGTGCCCCAGACCAAGAAAAGACCGCCAGCAAATCACCGAAGTTTCGAGGTCATCGGAAAAGGGTAGACGAGCTTACCGAGCTCGGGATCGAGACCCCGTTCAAGAAGTCCGACCGTCGTGAGAGAAGACTATTTACCGAGGAAGAAGATCATGAGATACTGAGGGCACACAGTATCTTTGGCACTCAATGGGCACGAATTATTCGCGATTCGCAATTCGCTTTCCAGGACAGAAAATCTTCAGACCTTCGGGATCGGTATCGAACTATCCTGAGAGGTAGAGAGAAAGGCTCCCCGCCACGACAATCATCGAGCAAGACTCTTGAGAAACCACGCAGTAATGAGGCATTATCAGGTGAACATCCATCATCAAGTGTGATTATACCAGCTCAAGAACCGCTGGCCTTACAGTCCTCAACTCTTAATTCGGGAGAGCCACGCACTGCGGAAGCTCTGTCTAGGCACCCCTCATCATCAGATCTTCAATCTCCAGGGACTCTGAAATTCACAGAGCTCTCTACTAAGGAAACGAACCTGGAATTTCGAAGCAGTCAAAACATCTTGAACGGCATTCTGTCTTCCACAGATCTCTCGCTACAAGCTCAAACTTCGAACAAAAGCAGCGAGCCATGGATGAAAGAGTCGAATCACTCGATGAACAACCGCACCAAATACGACCAATCAAACAGCTACCAACAGCCATCCGACCTCGATCTCCGCGCCATGACTCTCAACAAATCCGACGACTCCTGGCCAAAAGACCAGCAAGGCTCTTCAAACACTCATCAACCATCCGGCATCAGTATCCAAGAAATCATCTCCACCGAACAAGAAGACTCCCGCTCCACCCTCTTCACCTTCCCTGACAACACCCTCCCCTATCCTGAACCTCATCCCTATGCCCATCTCGACTGGAACTCTAACATGTCAATCCCAACTCTCATCAACGATGTCGACCCCAGCCGGCTCACCAACAGCATGCCCAGCGGTGGTTACGGCGAAATGGATGTCCAGCGTATCCTACAGAACGGCTGGGAAGGTGACATGGCGGACTCGAGCGTGCAAGGTCTAAATGGCAAGGGAAAGCAGAGCTTCACCGACATCAATAGTATCTTGTCGACGAACGATGAGCCGACTATGGGCAGCCAACAGCCGAGTTTCTTCACCAATATGCTGAATGCTGATGGGCCATTGGCATTGGATGATCAGCCCGCGTGGTCATAACCATGTTCATGGAAGTGGTAAGGCGTGGGAGGAAGCACGCAATCTATGGATCGTACCTTTTCATATTTTTTCGCGTCTGGGTTACGCAATTGCATTCTCTATTTGGCTATTCGGCGTTGGTTAGAGCATGATACCCTGGGAAAATGTATTAGACAGACGTACGTGCCGAATTTCTCAGCTCATTCCTGGAGCATGGTTTGTATCTATTAGGTCGGCTGAAAGGAATGAGAGATAGCCTTTTTGTAGCCATATACGTATGGAATACCGAAGTCAGCTTATCAAATTTCCACTTGCTTGGGATTGAAAGGAAAGTACTGGCGCTGCTTGTGTGATGTAAGATGTTCTGATCGAAGGAGCGCTAACTCGACTTGCTCCTTTACTACTCTTTTCCACGCTACAGGCCGGGGTACGAAATCTTCTATTCCAGCAAATCAATTGTCGTTGAATCTGTATTTACGCTTGAACCTTTTCCCATTCCGTTGCTTTTGTACAGAACTTCCTATCGGTCTTGTCGCTCCAGGATCTTTCACATGCATTTCAGACGCTTTTCTGTACAAGACCCCGATGTTTTGCATGATTCTCTTCCAGTCCCATCGACATCTTCACATTCCCAGACTTCGCAATTTCTGTATATCAAGGGGAATGATATCACAAAGCTAAGCAGAACAGGGCAAAAGTGCTTCTATTGGTATTGGTACAGTAACGCTGTATTAAACATGACGTGCCGGTGGTGAGAAAGTGCTATGAGTACAAGTACGCTCTGCCATGAAAGGCCACCCTTATCCTCCACGAGGATATTTCTTCCCGGGATACCAAAGAGGACAGTTCACAAGACTTCAGACCTATCGACCCCTGGCATCTGAATCATCTTCAAGCGCATCTTGGGCCACAAATATAATTCTGATACCCGCCGACTGGTCAATCTCATTGGCCGGCAGGACTGCAATTCCTGGTGGTGGAAGCGCGATCTCTCTGCGGAACAGAACTCTTCTCCATCCAGAGCGACGGCGCTTGGTAGCTTCATCGCAGATCTGTTTGATCCTTCTGTCCGAACGACGACGCTTCATCACCTTATGACAAACGGGTCCACAGTATCCTTTCTGTCAATGTACTAATAAGTACAGTAATCCACAATCAGAAGAGGGATGAGACCAACACTTTGTATGTCTATGTGTTTGGCAACGTCGTCGGGAGCTTGATGAGGATATACAAGCGGTCGTCCTTGAAAATCATCAAAGCGGCCAGGATTTCGAAAGACATGCTCACCCCGGCGAAACCAGGTAAAACAGGCTTTGCAAACTCGCTCTTCATCGCGAGATTTGTTGAATGCAGTGACAGCAATTAGAGGGTCGTCATTAGGATTAACTACATATTTTCTCCTGATACTTAGTGAGTAGAATGGCCTTGCCCATTTCGGGAAGGTGGGAATACTCACTTGGCTATATGTTGTGAGCGGGGGGCTATCAAAGATGATTGCATGAACATCGGGACATTCGTGACATGGAACCCAGCAGGACTACGACGCAGGAACAAGCGCGTAACATTATTGAGCCCGTCGTTGTTGTCTAGAGCATCACCTGGCGCCGAGACATTTGCAATGAAAATCTCATTTGTAATGGAAGTCTCATTCGCTGCAGAGGCTGGATTATCACCAGTAGTCGTAGATAGACCAGAAGATGCTTCACTCGCTGTTGGTGCATTGGGCGTTGAGATGCTGGCTTGAGGCTGCCCATTCGTGGTATTTGTGGCAAGCTGTCCGACATCATTCAGGGCGATTGGCAGATTTTGTTGAATTTGTTGCGCTGATGCTGATGTCACTGGAGGAGCCGTGCCACCATTAACCTCTTCAGCCGCATCGGATGAGCCTCGTCTCTGGAATCTCCACTTCAGCTTCTGCAATGTCGAGCTTGCCATTTTGAAGCAGTGTCGATGGAATGTTTCCAGCGAAGGTGGTAATAGAATCGATCGATGGCTGACTGAAGCGAGAATAGGCACAGAGAGCGCGATGAAGCTCAACGGCGATGACGGGTCGATTGAAGTGTCCCTGTGATGAGGGAGCCTATCGAGTATCGACTGGAACGATAGAACGAAGCGTGTAAATGAGAAAGAGTGGTGCACTCCTTCGTCTGGAATGGTGCAGTGGTCAAGCGACTTGGAAGTGCATGATGTGACCAGAATCAGAGTTATCGTGAGTAGTGATGGCGAGTTGACGATAATGATGATGAATGACAATGAAGTAAAATGGAGAGGAGAGTCTAGGAGAGTCCTTTGAAAAGGTGAGTCTGCGAAGCTAATGTGGCCGGTAGAGGCTGTGAGGAAGGAGCGACAGCAAGTGCTGGAGTAATATTACCCAAGAGGAAGTAGCGAACCAGTACCAGAACCAATGGCTGGACTCAACCATCACGACTAATGAATACAAGATGGCTTGAAATATTCACCTCAGAAGCCCATTGAAAGACAGCTTCTGATCAGCTTCTTAACATTAGTCTAGTCTAAGCGACTAGGTGTTTTGCCCGATAAATGAGCTTGAAGTAAAGCTGCTAAAGTTCCAAAAACATCCTCGCAGACATACTAAATGAAGCTCAGTACGGCAGTCCAGAGCGACACGGAAGAGACAACTAGTACACAATGAAATACAAAAGTACTAATAGCCACCGGGCCTTCGATCCTACACCAACACGCCCAGGAAAGGAATATCTTCTCCAGCATCCCAGAATGATGTCCAAGTCAACATAGACTCCAAAATTTACTCCATGGACCCCTCTTGGTGTTCTCATGAAGGGTAAAGCATAAGATTGTGGCAGAGACAAGTTGTGCGAATAATTCAGACGAGAAGATAGACGACCGTCATTGTGAACACGACGGCAAGAGAGAGCGTCGGTGGCGGGGACGAGGCCTCGCCTGTGTAGAGTTGCGGTACAACAGCAGTGGTCGACACTGGCACTGCGTTGTAGGCTGGCTCAGTTGGCGTAACGGATGTGATTGCTGGAGATGTGGCCGTATTGAGAGGGAAGAAAGGGAAAAGCGTCGATGTGGGACTCGGGGAGTATGGGCCGCCAACACTGTCTGTCGGGAAATTGGCACTCTGCACAGGATATGTAGCACTTTCTGTCGGATAACCTGCGGCAGATCCGGATCCAGCCAATCTATCTCCAGCAGCATATTCCTCTTCTCGGCGGCGGAGAGCATCGCGATTGGGAATAGGTGGAACGGCGAAGAAGACTTCGTTTCTCGTTCCGAAACATTGAGCGATAGCATGATGAAGAGCAGAGCCGAAGTGAGCAGTATCGCACTGCGAGTAAATGCATTGGAAAACGGACTGGCAGAACTTAGCGATGACCATGAAAACATGCCGGAGCAAGGAATGAGAGAAGAAGGACCAACGTTCTGGTAATTTGGGTCGCTGCAGAGACAAGAATGATCCTCCAAGCATTTGCTGACATACTTCGTGTTCTCCCAGCACCTTAATGCACATTCTCAATGGCCAGTAAGCATGGAAACGATATCAGAGGACGGCGTGAATACCTGGTTTTGAAGGATCATTCTGGCCAACAGTCCATTCGAGCATGGCCATCAGAGGCAAGAACTTGAGTCCTCGCATCCTGTCAGACGCTGTGCAGTGTAGGATGATGATAACGGTGTATGCCAGGCTCCGAAAAGTATGAAGTTGGAAGAACGGACGCAGAGGAAATTCGACAGGAAGAAACTCGTGGAGTGGTGCTTGGTGGTAGGAAGGCTCAAGAGCAATGAGCGAGAGACTTGCAAGTATAGTGACAGGAATTTTGAATTGAGATCGAAGATGGACAAGAGTTGTAAGGGAATGTGTTGATGCAAAAGAAGGACTTATCCAGGAACAGACCGGGTAGAGTTCTGGAAGCAGCACCACTGAGTACTCTGAATGCTCCTGCCCTCATGCCTCCAAGTAAACAAAAGAGCAGTTGCGAAGGGATGGGTCTAGCTGCCCAAAAGAAAGAAAGTCAATTACTCGTGATTTGGCACCCGCGACTGCCAAACACAGATCACTTATCCATAGCATTGAGGAGCGACATGACTTACAACACATATTCCCAAGTGAAGCAGAATACTTGGCAATTAGATCTCAGCTCAATTCTAGTAGAAAAGTAACTGAATGCCTCCGTCCTTGGCCGCATATTTCTCCATGAATTCTTTCTGGAGCAACCAAATAGTCAGAGGTACTTGCGTCTCCTTCATTTCCAATATCCCTCGTTTCTTCACATCGATATGTGAAGTATCAATAACTATTCTCTCCAATCGATCCACTTGCAATGCACCTATGACTCCAAATTAGCTGATCTGGCTGCATGGGACAAGAAAGGAATGCCTACCATCATCCATTAGATCCTTTAACCGTGTAGGCGTTCCAACTGCAATACCAGTCCTTGTAGATTTCAAAAACTTTATTGAATCTTGGATTTTGATATGTTTTGCAAACAACTTGGCAACCGTTGCATCCTTCGTCTGGAACTTCCGCATCTCCCTGTAAAGATCGTCAGAACTGTCCGAACGGCAACGGAAGCTCCCTACCTTGCAATCTCTGCCGCTCTCAATCCTGCTCCAGCAACTATAATTGTATGAGGAGCCCCGTTCTTCTTCGAGGCCGACCACAGTTTCGTGGAATTTCCTGCGAACTTTTCCAAGAATCCAGGTAGATTATCAAGAGTCCTAGGTTTCGACCAGGAAGTCGTATCTTCAATTGCAGTTGCTAAAGCTTGTCAGACATGACTTTTCCCAGTTACTCGAGTTTCATACCTGGTAGGTATTTATCTTCAAGCTCGATCGTCGACAGGTCGCTCTCGTGCTTCCTCGTCCGCTGTGCAACATAATCTGCCAACAATTGACTGTCCATATGCGAAAAAGCCTTGTTGATTCCAGCCTCAAGATCTAAGTCGGCCTCCTCCACTGCCTTTGCCTTCTTGCTCTTTGCCTTCTTTGCAGCCTTCTTTGCGCCTTGTTCTACTTCCCCGCGCTTTCGCTTCTTCGAAGAATCTTTGGTAGTGGCTGGCTCGGGAGAGGCACTCATCCGTTCGAGAAGAGGCTCTTGAAGATCGTCGCCGACAGACATTGTGCTTGCTGGAGTTTCTGGTTTCGGGATATGATCTGAATGCTGAATCTGCACTCAATTGCTTGAATCGATGATGCTACAGCAAGAAATAAAATGTTGAAGCTATTCTTATTTCGGTGATCTGCAAGCGGTGAAGCTAGCGTCAACCTTAAATTTGGACGCGATCCTTGGAGATCCGACGCGTTATCGAAGTCTTGCATCATCTGGAATCAACACCATTTACAGAGATATATACCCGACACTACTTCCTATGAGAACACAGTGATACCGAATACTGCGTAACTTGGTGCCCAAACTCAAGCATGTCGGCGAGGCGGGCAAGCCGTGAAAGACAGGCGCTGAACCCCGCATCGAACCAAAACATTGAAGGCAATGCAGCTGGACAACCACGAATTACTCCTCGAAACTCGGATGGAGACGAGGCAATTGCAGCGGCTGGTGCAAAAGAAACTCCATGGAGGACTCTAAATCAACTTGCGAATATCCCAAAACCCACGACTCCTTTGCGCCGAGCTTCTAGTGCAGGACCTCCATCAACACATCGATCAGCTAGAAGAACTCCTGCTGGACAAGCCAGGACACCGGGGGCTGGGAGATTGAATGGTTCAGCGAGAAGGGCAGTTGCCGTAACTCCTCATGGCAGAGCTGCGCAGCGGGAATTGGACCTTCGAAGAGGCCTGACACCTGGGAAGGACAGGAGGAAAAGCGGTCTTCAGCAAAGAGAGACACCGCGAGATATTCTGCGGCAATTGAGTAGGGTACTGGCGCCAAAGACTCAACCCACCGCACCAACACCACAAGGGCAGAATGTTGCTACCTCGAGGAGACCTGGAACGGACGAGGATGAGCTGGAGGATGGGAGGGCACTGGACAGACCGAGATTTTCTCTCCCAATGGGAGATTATGACGAGGACGACGAAGACGACAGTCTATTGCTTCCGCCTCGCTCTGCCGGCTTGGAAGACGAGAACTTCACAGTACAGTCCGTTGAATTACCAAGAAGAGCAATAAGCGAGCAACCACCAGGACGTTTATCTCGAGGCAGTTTTGGCAGCGTGCGGATGAGCGATGTCTTTGCGGATCTGAACGACATGGGGATAAATGGAGGAGATCTGTACGACTCTAGCTATTTAGCAGAACGGACCTTTGGAGATTTAGAATTCCCAGTAGGAGAAGATGCTGGATTAGACGGGTATGTACATCGACCTAGTGAAGGCGCAGAGCTAATATTAGCAGTGACAATACCGAAACTTTAAGAAATGTTGCGTTGGGAGAAGGACGACTCTCATTGGCATCCGGTCGAGAAAGCGATATAAGACCCACAGCCATATCAGCCGATGATACAGAAACTACATTTGTCTTCAATGTGCCGCCGAGAGAGGCTTCAGAAGAGCCGATAGTGTATGACGGTCAAAATGATGGCCCAGAAGAGGAAGAGCTCGAGGATGATGATGAGGATGAGGTCGAGTTAGAGCAGATGAATGGAATTGGTGACGAGGATCAAGACGAGAGTATGCTGGAGGTCCCAGATGAAGATATCAGCATGGTCGACACTACAATGCAAGACGCCGAGAGTTCCGCCATGGCGCAGGGTAAAGTTGTCAAGAAGAAAAAAGTCAAGCTATCGAAGCATGGTATACCGTACCCCTCGCTTCCAGCAGGAGTAGTTAAGAAGCTAGCAACGATATTCGCTCGAACCTCCGGAAACAGCAAGGCGAAGATTAACAAGGAGACCTTGGACGCTATCATGCAAGCCTCGGACTGGTTCTTTGAGCAGGTTAGTGACGACTTGGGAGCATATGCAAAACATGCTGGTAGAAAAACCATCGACGAGAGTGATATTCTCGCAGTCATGGCTCGGTAAGCCTTTCTCAGACATCAAACTGTGACCGAGATCTAATATACATGTACAGACAACGCCAGACAAATGCAACCACAACGCCGTTTTCACTTGCCCAGAAATACCTCCCTCGAGAGCTTCTACAAGAGTTGCGTATGGTTCCACCATCAAAATTGAAGAAGGGACGGCAATTGGATAGGGTAGACGAGGAACAGGAATGAGTGGATACGACGACTTCATGATTTATGACCACTCCTTGTTTTGGCGTACACGGCGGGCGATATCCTGAGGAGGCTTCTTCACTACCATCCACAGCATAACGGATGTTGCGGCAGCAAGGGCATACCTGGTAATGGTTAGATGCATGGTTGGGCGTTCGGGATCGGGATCACTTACCATGTGAAGATATACTGTGTATGATTATTCCTGAGATTGACTTCAGCCGGTCTGCCGATTGGAATGCCACGAGCTTCTCTATCCCAAGACTTCAGTAGATCGGATTCTACCGCCCATTAGCAAAGGCTCCTCCACCTCAAGTGACGTCCCAAAACATACCCATAGTCTCCTCCACCCAAACCGCCTGACTCCCCGTCAAACCCGCCATCTGCACCACATCCGGGAAATAGAACTCTCCCTTCTCCGGCCTATTTTCCGGCGTGAACATATTCTTCTTCCACGGCTCCCTCAATAGTCCCTCTACCGTCACCACCCCCTGTGGTAACCCATCCGGCCTCTTCTCCTGCGCCTTCAACTTCCTAGGAATCCACCCTCTGTTTACCAGCACCGTCGTTCCTTCCCCTCTCCGCTCCAATGGCGTGATAACAAGATATCCGTCTGTACCATCGTGCATGCGCGGCCCGATCAGCATCTCTTGGTCATGTCTGAAGATTCCGGTGGCGTAGATGCGCCGGTAATCGAAGTCGTGGATAGCGTTAGGATCGATTTGCGGTGGGAGGGGAAGAGGATCGCGGACGAGGCGGTCTTCGAATTTGGCGATTAGTTTAGATTTCCAGTCCAATCTTTGGACTTGCCATGTTCCCAGCGCGAAGGCCGTGATGGGTATTAGAGCTGGGGAGGTGACATGTTAGACTAGATCTTGACTTCGAGTGGAAATTGAAGAGAAAAGAAGGGCGGAGTTTGGGGTAGCATACCCAGTATTATAAGACCAGGACCATGTCTCTTCCCTGACCGTACAAGATTGGGAGGATTGTCTACTATAGACATGAAATCTGGATTATCTGCTGGTTGAGCTTTCGCTCGCGGGGTGCTTTGTGAGATGTGCCGGCATGCTGGACAGCTCTGAATGATTGTAGGCCGTAAACTCCTTGTGATGCTAGAAGGACATGACCTCAAGCTTCGAGCCTGCCGTAACAAAGAGCTTGAAGCATTCATGACTGGCGTAATTGCTGTGAAGTTGAGTTCAGTAAAGTGAACTGAATAGAGCTCATGCACGACTTTCCTAGCTCTCGGCAGCGGACCAAATTCACCTCGAGCAAACAGCGCAAACAGGCCGCGCCAAGAAGTTCCGCCCGGTGCAGCTTACAACTCGCTCCGCTACCTACAGAGTACATACAGCATCTCTTGCTGGGGCTCGTCTTCCCTTCAAAACAACATCAAAACTTCACAACTTTATCCGATTAAGTCACTCAAGATGTTCTATGAAGGAGATCTACAGAGTGGCATAGGCTTAGCCATGCAAGAGGCTAAGCTGGTAGGATGTTTTGTCACAGGTAGGGATGATTACATGACCCCACCACATCTCGGTGTATCATACTGATGAGTGGGGTGGCTTCAGATGGTGGTGAAGAGTCTCAACTTTGGGAGAATGAGTTTCTGCAGGATGATTCTGTAAGTCTTCGACTGTAGTGATCCATATGAGATGCGGAATCTGTTCTGACATTTGACTAGTTGAAGGACTTGCTGGCTGAGCAAACTGTCCTCTTGCGCTTGGTGGCTGGCTCTCAGGAGGCGGGATTTCTAGCTGCTATCTATCCTTTGCCAAAGACGCCAACTTTTGTTCTTATCAAGTGAGTTTGAAACAGTTTATTTATGTCATTGATCATTGTATTGTTATGTTTCATTGCTTGTTGTTTTCTTTTGCCTGCAATGACTTCCAAGTGTTGGTCCCCCATGTCCTATATGTATGTCTATATGTCTGAGGAAAGAGGGGACGTATGGACGGGTTGAAGAGACGCTTCCTTGCATGAAAAATCAAGAGGACATAGGAAAGGACGAGGGCTTAGGAACCCCGCCTTGTGCCTTTCGCTCCCGTGAAGTGCATCTACTGATGCTCACATACAAACATGGAATAGGGAAGGGAGTAGAAGGACACAGCTCACCGACATCGTTTCTTACCATTTATATCTCTCATATCATTTGCAGATAGCAAAATATCTGACAATCTCATTCAGGAGTGGAGAACTTAAAGAATACATCGCATCGGGCGTCAGCAAAGAAGACTTCATCAAACGTCTTGTTGTCGTCTTGGAAACACGTGGACCTACTTCAGCTCCATCCAACCCCTCCACCACACCATCTACCTCTCAGAATACTCCAGCTTCTGTGGAGTCACAGACCCCAGCGGCCGGACCATCGTCCTCATCCTCGCCCAATCCAACTACCCAACATTCCCGAATTGAGCAACAAACAGCCAACATTGCTGCCACCCTTGCCGAGCGCTCCCGCCGCCTTGAAGCACAAAAGCGCGCTCTTGACGCTGCCGAGAAAGCTAAGAGGGCTGCTGATGCTAAGGCGAAGAAGGAAGCTGCCGAAGCAGGAAATCCAAAGGCAGTCAACGAGCAAAAATACGCCAAGCAGCAGGCACAACGTCAGAAGGAAGCACGCGAAGAGAGAGCTCGGATCTTGAAGCGAGTAGAGGATGACAAAGCTGAAAGAAAGGAGAGAGAAGCCCAGCGCAAGAGGGAAGCTCTGGCCAAGCTAGAGGGTGAGAAGGAAGCAGAGCAAGCTATTGCTGGGAGCAGCGCATCGGCCTTACCTGCTAGAGGAGGTGCGAATGCCAAGGAGTGCGCAGTACAAGTCAGATTGTTCGATGGATCCACAATTCGCTCGAGATTCCCTTCGACTGGAAGCCTTCTGAAGGATGTTCGGCCTTGGGTGGATGGAAAGCAAGAGGGCGACACCCCGTACACATTCAAGCAAGTTCTCAGTCCACTACCCAACAAGAATATCGAAATGTCGGAGGAGGAGCACACTTTCACGGCTCTCGGACTCACGCCAAGCGCGACATTGATACTTGTCCCGGTCGCGGATTACACGTCTGCTTATGAGGGTGGTGGAGGCCTAGTGTCCAGTGCTGCATCTGGCGGCTATTCTTTGATTTCTCTTGGTCTTGGGTTGGTGACTGGTGCACTTGGGAGCTTATTTGGTGGAAGTGCTGCTCCAGCTCCTCCACCTGCGCCAGCGGCTGCATCTGGTCCTTCTCCAGCGTCCGCTTCGATTAATGTTCGGACGTTGGGAGATCAGAGAAAGGAATCAAAGAAGGACGATCAGCAGTTCTACAACGGCAATGCTGTAAGTAACGCTTTGAGTTTCGCCATATTCCTGGAGTTATTTCAAGCAATGCGATACTAATTCCACACAGACGAATTTCCAGCCCCGTAAGGACGACGATGAGGGTAAAGAAGATTGAGATTGGAAAAGCGACTTAAATGCGGGCGGTGTACAATTTTAATAGCGTGAGGAACTAATGCCGCATTCATATGGCGTTGGAAAGATGGCAGGCATCTCAGGCAGGCGTTTTATAGGACTTCCCTTTGGGTGAGCAACTCCTGCTTGACGCTCTTCATATAGTTTTCTGCCCAAGCCATGACTGAAAGTAGCATATACGACGAACTAATTTTCGACAACTCCTTAACTTCTACAGCCATTTCATATTTGCAAGCCCTTCTGTGTTCCGCTTAACGCGCAATCGCCTGTGCCAGGCCTATACAAGCATTTGCAGATCTGGATGGTAACTCAGAGTGACCTGGAGGAAGTACATGTCGCCCAAGTTATGCGCTCCTATCAACTTTTCACAGCATCAATTCGCCTCCACAGATTCAGGGATGAGTATCACACTCGAACAGAAAGCCACTGATGTAATAATCCGGTCCCTAGCGTTACCGAGTGGTGGTGTTGATCAATTCTGGTTCCGAGATGGGGCTCCGCAACATCCACAAACTAAATAGCCGCCTACATTTCAACGGGTCCTCTTTCCCGTTTTTAGCGATGGCATCGGATAGACCTCACGAGATGTGTATGCGCTCCAATAAGATGTCTGCAAGTACTTGGGGAAGCTCTGATGTCGAGCAGCCGCAATACAAGCTAACTCCTCGTCTTGTAACATAAAACAAGCAAAACAAGACATTTCCAAGCCTCTGATTTTCTCTTGTATTCCTTTTTTTTTTTTTTCAGCTGGAAGTCCAGACAATCGAATACTCGTCAAGATGAAGACCATTCACTTTCCCAAAATCAACAATGTCTATTTTCTCGCTTCCATCGCAACCGTTGGTGGTATGCTGTAAGTTCCCCTCTCCTGGACCTCAATGAAATGAACCTAACAACTTTCTCAGTTTTGGCTTCGACATATCCTCCATGTCCGCCATTATCGGCACTCACCAATACATTGAATACTTCAACAATCCCCAGGGAATTGTGCAGGGTGGCATAGGCGCCGCACTCGCAGGTGGATCCATCATCGGCGCGCTCATGGCTGGACCAATTTCCAATAAGATCGGTCGACGCGATTCCATCTTCTTTGCGTGCCTTTGGTGGCTGTTTGGGACAGCTTTACAGACATCGTGTAATGGAATTCCCATGCTCATTGTTGGTCGTCTTCTCAACGGTGTCTGTGTGGGTATCACTTCATCACAAGTTCCCGTGTACCTTGCCGAGATCTCAAAGAAGGAGACAAGGGGGTCAATCATTGTCATTCAGCAGTGGGCGATTGAGTGGGGGATTTTCATCATGTATTTCATTGGGTATGGTTGCAGCTTTATCGAGAACACACCAACAGCTTCGTTCAGAACTGCTTGGGCTATTCAGGTAAGTCGGCTGCTAATCATTCAGAGTATGCCATGGAGAAATGCTGATAACTCGTCTCAGTTCGTTCCTGCAGTATTCCTCATGGCTGGAATTCCTTTCCTTCCTAGATCCCCGCGCGTGAGTTCAATGCCATCCAATTCTCAGCCACTCGGTTCTAATCCATTATGCAGTGGCTCGCCAAAGTCGGTCGCGAAAAGGAAGCCATCGCCATTCTAGCAGACATTCAAGCGAAGGGCAACATATCCGATTCCCTTGTCGTCGCCGAATGGGAGGAAATCACAACCATTCTCGCCGCAGAACGAGAAGGACAGAAAGGTTGGCGCCGCTTCTTCAAGAACGGCATGTGGAGACGTACACTCGCTGGTACCTCAGTCCAAGCCTGGCAGCAGCTGTCAGGAGCAAACGTTATGACGTACTACGTCGTTTATATCTTCCAAATGGCGTCTTTGACTGGAAACATTGGCCTGGTTTCTTCTGGGATTCAATACGCGCTTTTCATCATCGGTACAGCTGCGACATTCTTCTTCATCGATAGGACTGGACGTCGACCGTTATTGGTGTATGGTGCTGTTGGGATGGGAGTCTGCATGTTTGTCGTTGGAGGTGTGCTGGGCAGCTATGGGACTTACATCCCAGGCGGTCTGAACGGCAATCTCAGTGTCAAGGTGCAGGTAACTGGTTCGCCCGCCTATACAGTAATCGCCTTCTGTTATCTTCTGGTCTTGATTTACTCGCTTACGCTCGCGCCCATCGCCTGGGTGTATGCTGCCGAGGTCTGGTCTCTTGAGACTCGCGCCACCGGTATGAGTCTGGCGTCAGTCGCAAACTGGTACGTTCTTTCCTCCTGCCCCTAATGCAATTCATCAAATTAAATGCTACATGCAGGCTCTTCAACTTTGCCATTGGCCTCTTCATCCCCGCAGCCTTCCAGAACATTACCTGGAAGCTCTTCATCATCTTCGGAGTCCTATGTTTCGCAGCTGCGGTCCAGGCTTGGCTAACGTATCCCGAGACGTGCAACAAGTCGCTAGAGGAGATTGAGGTTCTGTTTCAAGATGGTGCGCCGAAGCCATGGACTACGAAGCCAGGTGATAGTCTACTTGACCAGAAAATCGCTGCGGGCGATGGTCGGAAGGATGGAGGTGTTACGGAGGGAAGTGGGGAGCAGAGGATGGAGTATACTGAGAAGGTTACTGTCTGAAAGAGGTGCTGAGGAGACAGACCCAAGTTTTCCGAATATTATGCAGCAGTCCAAGCAGCGATTTGTTTAATCGCCGCCTTGCTGGCCATCATTCGGGTAGAGGGCTGTCTAAACGAGCCGTGTACTGATTCTATCGATATAATATAAATAACGGTAAAAGATTAAATTGCTATACTTACTATTAGATCAGACTGTATTGTCCTATATTTTGAAAAAGAGATTAGATTGAAAAATCTTGGATGTGACTGTACATGACAACAATCACAATTTGCTTGTCGGCGTGCCATGAAATCACATTTTCTGGCGGGTAGGGAACAGTGCTTCTCGCCACGTGCCACTTCTTAATTACCCATATATCGTCTGGTTCACATGGTGCTCACGAAGCTTTGAAAGTTACAACGACAGGGTCTACCACCACTAAGTATAGAGGCGATATCATATTGAGGCGTATATAAAACACACGAAGATGACAAACCGGAAGGAGCGAAGAAGGACCGTTCAACCAACTTCTTGAAACAAGCAGCAAGTTCTCCAAGGCTCCTTTGCCTTTCCAACTCTATCGCCACCGGCGTCCCATAGTAGGCTGTCATGTACCAGGTCTATTTGTCAAGTCTGTTCGGCCATTCAAACAGGCTCTTTGAAACTTGCAAGGTAGTGACTAGTTATGAGAAGCACACTCTATCTCATCATCCCCATCAGGATTTACACCTGTGGTCGCGCAGAGAGTTCTACAGCCGGGTGGCTGTTGTCCAATATCAAGTGGTTTCCCGCCTAAGGTCTCGAAGCCTGAGACAAGTCAGTATACAGTTTTACCTAATCTAAAAGTTTGAAATCGGGCACGTACGAACTGTAAAGAGCACCGAAGGGGTACCGCCTGTGATCTTTGGACTCATGAAACACCTGTCTGCAAATGTTTCGATTTCTCCTGTACAAGTGCTGGTGGAAGAAGTTGCACCTGGACAGCCCATTCCCTGACACTGTGCAGGCGGAACCCAGTTCTTTTTAGAGACCGTTCCACAGGTCTCAATATATCGAGGGAAGAACACCCATTTTGCATAATTTCCTGGGGGTGGCGCGACTCCGTTGATAACAAGAGTTGGTACTGAAGTTGTTGAAATAACTTAGACCCTGTTTGAATTGAAGTTCTGCCACAAGAAAGCAGCGGCCTCGAATGAACCCTTCTCTGTATACCTAGCGTAAAGGTAAGAAATTGCTATTGGCAATCTTGGGGAGACTTTGTAACACACCCTCTGTCCGCAAAGCAAGACGAGTAGCGATCTGGCTCCGGACCTGCTGCCCAGGCAGTGGCTATCAGAATAAAATAGACCAGTAGCATAGCAACTACTGTATGCATACTGGATCTGTGAAATGTGCTCTAGTAATGACCTTCGTGGTATAGGGAAGTGGGTGTATCCTATTTATCGCTCGCAACATTGCAACTCCCAAGAGACGGCACTATTTTTATGAGCTCGTACACTGATCATTGCAGCAAATTATAAATGGATACAGAGAGTGAATTGGCTAAAATAGTTGTTGAGCCAACTCAAATTAAGGGATTGCTTTGCCTGATGCTCCGGACGATTCTGTGCAATATACTCCACCGGGCAGGTGATGCATTCAATTTGCAGGCATAACTGCACTGCAGGTATGCAGAGTTTGACCAATTATCCATGAGTCGATTAGTCTAGAATCCGAGTAATACATCATGTTCGCAATAGATTTTGGCCTTGGGGTTTGTTCTGAATATTGCCAACCCCTAAGCTGCATCTCCTTGTTTCTTTCCTTGAAGTAAGAAGCGAACACATCAGGGCTGCAGGCATTTAGATCAGATCACTACAAACTAGCACTCATAATTCTGTTCGAAATATCATTCTTTTGTATGTAGAAGTAGAGTGAAGCAGCTGTCACATGAAATTGTATCTTATGATGGTCCGAAGCGTCTGGTCAGACCTCATTTATCAATCTATAGAAAATACTTCAACATCTTGCTGGATATCTTTGTGCTTGATATTTCATGCAAACTTGTTCTGCAAGTATCACACGCAATCTATCAAAGTATATCCGTTTGTTATCATTACCATCATTGGAATAGAATTCACTACGCTATATCATTATCGAATATTAATCACAATGGGCCCCGATCGTTGGAAGTAGGATCCATTTGACAAGACGCTGAGAGAGAAGGGTTTACAAAGACGAAGACTATTGTGTGGTCAGCGAAAGAAAACTCTAGGCAATCGAGCACTAATAATCTAGCGGAAGTCTTTTGCAGATTGTTGAAAGTCTAGAGCAGCCCAGTGGAAAGGGCACAAGAGGCTATTTCGAGAACTTGCTCTATGTTAGACATGGTTAACTGCTGCGATCTGCATGAGAAGCTCTCAACGCACTCGTTCGGCGCTTGCTTGGGGTTGCCATTCAAAAGAGGTCGTTCGATTAGCCATGTTGAATATGGTCTACCCATTGTTGGTCCACAATCATCTCGAAGAGCGATATTGAGCCTGGAAAAGGACCCATAGGCCATAGGGGAGCATATGGTTGTTGGTTTCTCAAGAGCAAATGAATTCCTCTGTGTTTTTTGGTGGGCTATGAATAGGTGCAGCCGTACACAACATCGTCGAGAGCCAAAACTAAGTGAGTTAATCAAAATGTTGGTTTTGTGAAGAACAGCCTGAGAGCAGTATTTACTTGAAAGCTGGGAATAACTGGACATGGCCAAGTTTGGATTGAAAATTACAAGTGATAATATCACTCATGTGCCGCCGCACGCCCTATCCCATGCATGTATACCGTATTCGACCAAAAAGCTGAGTGGCTCGCTTGGACGGGACGGATCGCAATGCCGCTTCCAACGATGCCAGTAGTCTTTATTGAATTCCCTCAAATTCGATTGCATTTTGCCATCTGTGAATAGCCTGATCATTCTAAGCGCCCGCTGATGTCTGATGGCTTACTCTGAAATTAAGCCGCTGGAAGCGATATTGGGAGAGATGCGCTCTTCTCTCAAACCAGAAATATCATTGTAGATTTTTGTTCTCCTTTGGGGTGCGAGTGAAGGCCCAGCCAGGCGAGTCTTAAGAATGGTCAGTGCCGCCTTGGACTTTCTTTCAGCCGCTCGTATCTGTTCCAGCGACGTCAACAAGCGGAGTACCAATCACAGTCCCAACGTTTGCTGTGATGAAGGAACCGGAAAGACTATAGAGAAGAGAAGTCAACACACATGCGTTTTCTTGACCTTCAACCTTTTCTGACCAATACATTCGGCATAATAATTACAAGCCATGCAAGGCATCAATCGCCCGCAAACATCATTCTTCTTCTCCATTATGGCTCTCCAACCAATCTATAGTGTGAACTATACGGTACCAGGGAATGTAAGGCTTTGCTATTCCTCTTAATGGAGTTGAACTTGACATCATTAGCTTCAATCAGGTTGGCAGCACTCGACGACCTTCTGTGGGCGTCCTGTGTTGGAGTAAGTGTTCTCTTGTGCCTCAAGTCTTTTCGCCAACAGATTTTCACGTACCCCTAAGCTTAAGAGTGGAGCACGTTCATCGCTTGCGAGAAGTTTTACACTCCTACGTCCAAGTTTTCAAACCGATGCTGAATCACAATGCTAGCCTTGGCATTCTGTCGAGTCACGACAGAGAGCACCAGTCCAAAAATTTCCGCATTGTGGCGTATCGACCAGAGCAGCGACTTCATGGCATTCGAACGATGCTGCCCCTACAACGACACTGGCGAAAGCTTGTATATTACCCAGACACGCTGTGCCGCTTTGTACTGCTTCACCTGGGATGAGACAGCAGCAAGGGTTTCGATGCTTGCGTCAAAAAGACATCTGTGGAGTATACGGCCAACAGAACGAAAGCTGGGATCATCAAGACGAATGTGACGACCAAATCGGAGGGAAGGTGCGAATACATCGACTACGAGGCGTTGAAAAAGGGCATAGCGACTAGTGCAGGATCAAAGAAGGAATCTCGGTGATAGAGATCATGACTTGCTTTGAGGTAGCAGCAGTCATGGCATTTGGCGCTGGTACTTTTTGAGAGAAGGGGGAAAATAGAGTGAGGTTGGACATACAAGATGAAGTTCCTTCCTAAGTAGACATGCTCTGTAGTATAAATTGCTGTCAAACTAGAGTCTCTCCTGGTACACTTCAACTACGTGTTAATGGAGATTGTGATCTATCCTTTCTCTTGAAAATCTATTTGTAAACCAATTGTTTGGCAGAGCTTTCCGCGAAATGACCTGCAAGCGATGCTTCGATGGACTTCGACGTTTTCGACTATACTTCAGCGATCCGAACGAATGAACAAAGGCTCGATGGAATTTTCGCTAGAAGCAGATATACTCTGAAGCAAATTTTCAAAACAGTACCAAAATCAATGATATGCCGAAGGAGGTCGGCCCGGATCTGAGGTCCGTTTGCGGGGAAACTGGGGTGTGCGGTGTCTTACTAGCGCACCAATTAAGAACAGCCTTGCCAGGTACAAAGAAAGCTTTCTTCATGGCAACACAGTACAACACCTCGCTCTCGGTCGATGATGGCCCAATTGACAATCAACATCAACGCGGTGCGGCCTGATACCATTGGCCAACTCTCCCATTCTGAAGGTTTGACAGACAAGGAATAACCTGAACCTTAGCGAATAGCTCGGCTTCCGAAACAGGAGACAATGAGCAATCAGAGTCTCTCGATATCCCAGTTCCTGATCCAATTCAATGACTGAATGACAGCCAATTTGGTTGACCATGTTATGCAGCGAGGCAACCTTGATCACCGGGAAGACTTGTGAGCAAGAATGATTTCTTGGAGAGCTCGGTAGGAGATTGTCCGTGACCTCGGACCGATCCTCTTGACATCGCTTTCAACCCTGCAATGTTGCATTGGACCTGCATTCTTTGCGTCATTTTCAACATCTTAATCAAAATACCCCGCAGATGCTGGCGATGGAAGCTCGGTATGGCTTCAATGGAGGTAGGCTAGTTGGATGAATGCAAAATTCTGCTGCAGGACGAGAAGAAGCGGAAAATTAAATGGCCGCTGGAAGACCTTAATAGTAAGTTTGCTCTGATTGATTATCTGAGCTGTGCGTTGAAGCAGATCGCGACCGTCTGAATCTGAATTGGAAATCATGAAGTTTACTAATATTCTAGCCAGTCTCGCCTGCGTGGCTCAGCTGGTGGCAGCTCAGGTTCAATGGCCGGTACACAACAATTCACTGAACACTGTTGTCGAATGGGATCATTATAGTTACATCATTAAAGGACAACGACTGTTCATATGGTCTGGAGAAGTAAGAAACACCATTTTTCCGTTTTGGCGGTGTTGAAGTTGACAGAATGCCCGCTCTTCAGATACACTATTGGAGAATTCCAGTGCCAGAATTGTGGATCGACATTTTACAAAAGGCGAAAGCCGCGGGGTAAGTCCTCAGGATTGAGGGGTGAGAAGATAGCTAATTGTAGCAGTTTCAATGCTGTGAGCTTTTATGGCCATTGGGGTGAGAGAAGCACCATATCCCTGTCTCTGATGCTGAATCTGACAACCCTTAGGTTATCACAGCGCTGCAGATGGCTCACTCGACTTCGAAACGGGTGCACACAACTTCGAAAGACTCCTAGAAATTACAAAGGAAATTGGTCTATATGTGCTCTTTCGTCCTGGCCCATATGTCAATGCCGAGTCCAATGCCGGGGGCTTTCCTGGCTGGTTGACAACTGGAGCCTATGGAACACTCCGAAACAATGATTCCAGATACACCGATGCATGGACACCTTACTTCAAAAGGTACTCTGAGATAGTGGCGAAGCATCAAATTACCAAAGGTGGCAGTGTGTTCATCTATCAGATTGAAAATGAGTACGGTAATCAATGGACGAATGTCGCCGCCAAAACACCAAATTACCCCGCCATTGCATATATGGAAGCCCTCGAGAAATGTGCTAGAGACGCTGGCATCGATGTTCCGCTCATCCACAACAATCCGAACATGAATACAAAGTCCTGGTCTAAAGATTATGGCGCCGGTGTTGGGGGCAACGTGGACAACTATGGACTTGACCATTACCCGTCATGCTGGAGTTGTGACTTGACGGAGTGTACGGGGACTAATGGAAACGTTCCGGAGTTTACAGTGTACAATTACTACAACAACTTTCAACAAGTGGCACCAACCCAACCAAGTTTCCTGGCCGAATTTCAAGGCGGATCTTACAATCCCTGGGGTGGTCCAGAAGGAGGTTGCGTCAACACCACTGGACCGGACTGGGTGAATGTGTATTACAGGCATAACATCGCTCAAAAAGTGTCCGCTATGAATGTTTACATGTTATTCGGAGGGACAAACTGGTAAGCATCAGAATTCCCATGTCAACAACATTCGCTAACTTCATTACAGGGGTAAGAATTCTTGGTGCTGAACATGGCACGGAAGAGAATTAACAGACTTTAGGAGCTTTGCCATTCCCCATGGTCGGTACAAGTTATGACTACAGTGCTCCAATCAGTCAGTTATCCAGTCCGAATCAAGTGCTCAAAGCTAACAGTCACGAGGCGAGAGTAGAACGATCGGACCCAAATATCACGAAACGAAGCTTTTCGCCCAATTCCTCCGAGTCGCACGAGACTTGACAAAAGTTGACCTCGTCTCGAATGGAACATTCTTTGCCACAGATCCTGCAATCTATACTTCCGAGCTCCGGAATCCGGACACGAATGCTGGATTTTACGTCACGATTCACACTTCTTCTCCATCAAAAGCTCTGACTCCATTCAAGTTGAATGTGTCAACTACTGAGGGCAACTTCACCATTCCTCAATATACTAACGAGATCGTGCTGAATGGTAGAGAGTCAAAAATCATCGTCACAGATTTCGCACTGGGAAAGCAAAAGTTGATCTACTCAACTGCTGAAGTTTTGACTGTCTCTACTCAAGACAAAACGCCACTTCTGTTTCTCTGGCTTCCTGAATCCGAATCTGGAGAGTTTCTCCTCTCCGGTGTAAGATCCGCATCGCTTCTCAAAAAAGAGGGATGTGCGGATTTCCAAACTCACAAGAGAAGTAATGGACTTGTTGTCTCGTACAAACAGCTCCAAGGCACGTGCGTGGTCAAGTTCGACAATGGGCATAGAATCGTCTTGACCGACAGATCCACTGCTTACAACACTTGGTTCCCTTCAACTTCGAAAGACCCATTTACGCCAGAAAATTCTACGGTCATTGTACAAGGTCCATATCTCGTCAGATCCGCGTCGATCTCTCAGAAAACTCTCAGTCTCGAAGGAGACTTGGAAGATAGTGCTACCGTCGAGATCTACGCTCCTTCTGTGATCTCAAAAGTCTCGTTCAACGGCAAGAACATCAAAGTATCAAAAACAAAGTATGGAAGCTTGGTTGGAAAACTTGATTCTGCGACCAACACCATCGAATCTATCAAGACAGGACTTCCAGCCTTGACCAATTGGAAGGCTGCAGATGCCTTGCCCGAACGCCTTGCTGAATATGATGACTCAAAATGGACTGTTGCGAATCATACAAGCACCCAGAAGCCAACGAAGCCAGCCACGCTACCCGTGTTGTGGGCTGATGATTATGGTATGTTACTCCTTGATTTCATGGCAACCTCTCTGCAGAACTCATTTTACGTGCAGGTTACCATTCAGGACACTTCATTTACCGTGGCCGATTTTCGACTTTGAACGGAACTTCCACTGGCGTGAACCTGACACTTATTGGTGGAGTTTCTAGCGGATGGTCAGCTTTCCTAAACGGAGACCTCATCGGATCTTGGATTGGATCAAAGTCTGTCACCAGATCCTCCCTGGTTCTTTCCTTCGCCAACGCCACTGTAAAGTCAGAAAATGTTCTCACTGTAGTGCTGGACAACATGGGCCACGATCAAACCTCTGGAGCCACGAATCCTCGCGGCATCTACAATGCTACTCTCATCGGAGGCGGGAAGTTCACGGAATGGAAGCTTGCTGGTACAGCTGGAGGAGAAAGGAACATTGATCCAGTCCGAGGCCCATACAACGAGGGTGGACTCCATGGTGAACGGCTCGGATGGCATCTCCCTGGCTTCTCTGATGAGTCTTGGAACTCTAGCTCTCCAGACGTTGGGTTGTCAGAAGCGAGCATGAGATGGTACAGAACGACTGTTCCACTCGACATCCCAGCTGGTCTCGATGTAAGCTTGGGTTTCCGCCTTTCCAGTCCCGCAGGATCAATCTTGAGAGCGATGGTCTATGTCAACGGATACCAGTTTGGAAAGTATATCCCACACATTGGCAATCAGGTCGTCTTTCCCGTCTTTCCAGGTATCTTGGACTACCAAGGCGAGAATACTATTGCAGTCAGTCTCTGGGCTATGGATGCAAAGGGAGCAAGCATTAGCATTGACTGGGATGTAATCGGTGTTGTGGAAAGTGGACTGACAATTGAGGATACAGCATATCTAAGGCCGGGGTGGGAGAACAGAAGTGCGTATTACTGATTAGATGAGCATGATTAGTGGGACGGCAAAGTCCCATCTACAGCTTAACTGGGCGTTTTGGGTCTCGCTGAATACTGTAGGCGAGCCCCTTTTCGCTTTAGTATTTTGAAGAACTTCTGTCTCCTCTGAAAGCAGAAAATTCACTATCACAAGCTTGATGCACAGACAGAAGCCATTATTTTTAACTGCAAAGAAGAATCGAGAGCGAACTGCAAGTAATATTGACTAATTTGAGCAGCATCAAATACGAATTACCGCTAAGGAGTGACGTGAGGATGCACCGATACCGTCCCAATTCCGATCCGAAACCCGACGAATGCTATGCACGCTTCTTGAAGGAGTGATGAAAACAACCCTAATGCTCCAGCCGATCCAATGCTCCATTTTCCGAGGCCCCAACAAATGGAAAATTGCAACCAATCCAAGGAACATAAGCAATTCAAGCGCCAGACAAATGAAAATGGGACACCTTCAACTCCCGCAGAAAACGATGACTCCACCATCTAGAAGCCCTTAGTTAGCAGCTCCCCTGGACCGGGACTTCTTGGCAGCTATCTGGCCCTGGGAAGGGGCTAGTGCAGAGAGTGTTGCACTCAACACCAGGGGCGACGAAGACTCGGTATTCTTGTCCTGGGAATGCAAGTCTAAACTGCTTTGCGTCGGTCGTCTCCAAACCATCAGCTCGATAACCAGCTCTGCATGCGCAATAGTCTGATCCACTAGGTGTGCCGATACAGCTGGTAGTGATGTGGCACTTGTTGAAGAACGGGTTGGGATTGCAGACTTGAGGACAGGTTGAGGTGCTCTTCTTCTTGCACGTCTTGTCGCAATCAGACCACGCTTGACCGTTGTCTTTACCATCATCGCACTCTTCTCCGTCGTCAACGACACCGTCTGTCATGAGTCAGTTCATGCCAAGAAATATTTGAGTGTCGCAAAGGCAAAGGGTCATGTGGCTAGGGAGAGAGCACTTACCACCACAGTAAGAGGGCTCATCGTTACAGAAAGTACAGTCAGAGGTGCAATTGTTACCAGCTTGTCCGTTGAGATAGCCAAGATCACTAAGGAGCGTTAGCTTGTGTTCCTAATTCATATTTGCGAATGCGAATGAAGAGTCTTGACTTACCAGACTTCCGGGAATGTAATGATACCATCCCCACAGGTTGGTGGTTGAGGATTTCCACAAGGCTCAACCCATTTGCAGTCAATTGTACACTTAGACCATTCGGATCCGTTCAAATCAGCGTCATCGCACTCCTCGGGGTATTGGGTGATTCCATCGCCGCATTTTGGTGCTGCCCATTGGCATTCCGCGGTACAAGAATCGCCGTCTTTGCCGTTGGAACTGCCGTGATCACAGTTCTCTCCTGGCTCGACAATGCCATTGCCACAGGCGTAGTCACAGACAATCGAAGTGCAGTTCCAAGAGCATGCGTTTCCAGGAGCACCGTTGTTTTGCCATCCGTTGTCACAGGTCTCGCCATGATCGATGTTCCCGTCGCCGCAGTAGCCACAGAGCTTGCAGTCTTTTGAACAACCCGAGTTGTACTCGCCATTGGCACCTGCTGCATCACACTAAGACCTAGTAAGTATACAACCATGTGATAGGCTCACGTCAGGGATCTTACCTCCTCTCCTTCCTCAACATGACCGTTGCCGCAAACCGGAAGAACTTTGCAATCTTTGCTGCAACCACTGTTCTCTTGTCCATTCAATGGTCCAAGATCGCAGGTCTCACCGAGGAAGGTATCCAAGTTACCATCTCCGCATACCCCACAGGTGCGACAGTTTGCATCGCAGCCGGAGCCAGGCTTTCCGTTCTCTGAACCTTTATCGCAGGTCTCTCCATCTTCGATCTTGCCATTTCCGCAGACTGGGAGGGGTTGGCAAGTTGCCGAGCAGCCAGAATTCCAGGCGCCATTGAGCGGACCCAAATCACAACCCTCACCAGCATCAATTTTGCCATCTCCGCAATATGAAGTAGGGCACGTCTTGCAGTCTTTAGTGCATCCAGAGCCAGCGGCACCGTTTTTATCTCCAAGGTCACACTAGGCTCGGTTAGCATCGAAAGTGCATCGGGGAAATGGCGCCTGTGAGGCATCGAGGGGAACTTCATCAAGTCGAATGAGAGATACTTACTTGTTCGCCATGATCGAGCTTCCCATCACCACACACGGGTACGGGGCAGCTCTTACAGTCTTTCGTACAGCCAGAACCTTCGATGCCATTCTGATCGCCAAGGTCGCACTACGATTATAGTCAGATACGGTGATATCATGTTAAGATGCTTAAGCAAGACGAACCTCTTCGCCCTCATCAACGTGATTATCGCCACAAACTGGGACCGGGCAGGTCTTGCAATCTTTAGTGCATCCGGAGCCCAAGACACCGTTCTGATCGCCAAGATCGCACTGTAGCTTGGGTCAGAAAATGCCAGGAGAGGTTATTCGAGTGTCTTGAAAAACAATCGATTACTGTGAAAGTTTTACTAACCTCTTCTCCAGCATCCAAGTGCCCATCGCCACAGACAGGGACAGGGCACTTTTTGCATGAAGCATCGCAGCCGGAACCCAAAACACCGTTTTTGTCTCCAAGGTCACACTGTAGTATAATTAGCACCAAGCTCATGATGATTGTCACTTGACAGGAAGGTGGGCTTCAAACCTCTTCACCAGCATCTAAATGCCCATCACCACAGACAGGAATTGGGCATTTCTTGCACGAAGCGTCGCAACCAGAGCCTAAAACGCCGTTCTTATCGCCAAGGTCACACTATGGTCCTGTCAGTACTTATGACAGGAACAAGAACTTTCATTCAAAGACTTACCTCCTCTCCGACGTCAAGATGACCATCTCCACAAACAGAAATGGGGCACTTCTTGCATGATTTATCACAACCAGAGCCCTCGACCCCATTCTTGTCGCCTAGATCGCACTGTGCTTAATTAGCATGGTTGAAAGTATGAAAATATACAAGATCGAACTCACTTCCTCGCCAGCATCAAGATGGCCATCGCCGCACACGGGGACTGCACACTTCTTGCATGTGGCATCACAACCTGAGCCTAGAACGCCATTTTGACCACCCAAGTCGCACTATAAAAGCTATTAGTATTTGAAAACTGAAAGAAAACAGGAGTACACACTTCCTCGCCAGCATCCACATGTCCGTCCCCACAGACAGGGATCGCGCATTTTTTACAGGACTTATCGCAGCCAGAGCCTAGAACGCCGTTTTGGTCACCCAAATCGCACTTGATAAGTTGTCAGTATTTCGCCGTACTTTGAGGTCAAAGAATACGAACTTCTTCGCCCTCGTCAAGCTTGCCATCCCCGCACACGGGCACGGCACATTTCTTGCAGGACTTGTCGCAGCCGGAGCCTGGGACGCCGTTCTGAGCACCCAGATCACACTGTCCATGGTTAGAAAGAAGTAATGGAGATTGAATGATTGAACGAACCTCTTCTCCCTGGTCAAGCTTTCCATCCCCACAAACGGCGACAGGGCATTTGCGGCAGTCAGCAGTACAGCCAGAGCCTTCCTTTCCGTTCAGCTCTGGCCCGAGATCGCATTCCTCTGGTACTTGAATGATCCCGTCACCGCAGACGCCACCGCACTTATCGCCGCAGTGTTCTTCTTTGTAGCCAGTTGGAGCGGGCGGAGCTGGAGAGCTCCAGCTGCCGTGTCCGTCACGGGCAATATTCTTGCTTCCCTGGATGTTTGGAAGAGCCGAAGTGGTGGTTGCTCCCAAGAGGAAAGCGAGAGTAAGGAAGTCAACACGCATGGTGGCGGTTGGTATGCACCAAAGAGATGGGAGAAATCCAAGATTAGAAGTCAATCTCGAGGAGCAAGGAGGACTCAGTGTAGAGGGTGAGATTGAGGTTGTCTTCTGAAGAGAAGCGTTCGAGAGAATACTTATACTTCATCATTTTGTATATCTCGTATATCAAAGCCAGATTGATTTGCCACGCCCCATCAGCCCTCATCACCCAAGGACAAACTCGTTCCTCAACTGCCAAGTAACAGCCATCCTGAGATCCTGTTCATGTTTGTGAAGGATTATCGACAACAAACACGGGCTATGCTCTAAGTCACGTCCAATTGAATGCTCTGGTTCTCGGAAGAGCTTCCGACTAAGTCTCTGGCATGGATGAATTTTACACAAGAAATCGAGTTGGTTGCTGCGCTGCGGCTGCAGCCTGTAGGGACATGTGAGCATCGCTCCACTTGCGGCCATTGAAAGCATGTTAGAGTCGAAATGAGTACCGGACAAAGAAATAGTAAGAGACGGAAAGCTTCGCCAGAAAAGGCGTCCCTGTGCCTCATGGGTCAGGGTTTCGGCTGCCATGTAAGCTTAGCGTTGGCTGCAATGAACTTCTCAGCCTTGCAGATAAGTGACAGTGCCAAGTGTTCCTAGCAGAAGCATGATTATGGCTTCATACAGGAGCTGAGATTTGCAGTGAGAGTGAGACCATTGAAGGCACAAGAAATGTCGATGCCTTCCAACAAAAAAACGTAACACAAATAATCGGCTGACACCACGAGGACTACCCCGCATAGAACTCTTCGTATCGAACACAAACAATGAATAACAATATCGTATCGAGCATCATGCCAATCGAAAATGATTCTGCCTCGACAAATAAACATTCAAACTCACCCACCCTAATCATTCAAGCAAATTCTCGATGCAACCTTGACCTCCCTCTAAAAATAGTCCGACCAAGCTTCTATCGCGATCCCGCCAGCCGAGAAGGCATGTTCAGCCGTTAGCCAAGACTGATTGAGCTTGCCGTGAGTGGTCTTCGAGCGCCACCAACGCTAAACCCCAGGATTTACTGGTCATATCGTGTCGTAGTGATGAAGGATGATCAAGCTCGAGTTGGGGAGGCTGAGTCGGCGGTCATGGGCTTGGGCCTTTAGCGACCCAACCTGCTTGTAGGGAATCATGCGCGCTGGCGGCGATGACCTCTGGGCCTGAGGTGGCTGGAAAGACCAACATCTAGTTGAAGCTCGTTGTGAGAGAACAGGATATCGTGAACTCCACGCTACTGGCAGGATGGGTGGCTGCATTCTGTGTTTATTTTGGGATTCAGGAAGGGAGAACAGTCAATGAATTAACACATCTCCGAAGGAGCGAAGCTCTGTTGGGGAAAATCCAAGTAATTGTGCCTGGAATGCACACACTAAAGTGGAGGACGCCATATCCCCAAGAACTAAATGAATAGGAATCTCATTGTGATAAGTGGAGGGAAGAGCTTTCGCCTCCAAAATGTATACCGTCCTCCGCCTTAAAGATGATGAGTTTTCAACGAGAAAAGCTTTCAATTTCGAGACAGGGAGAGTCGATAGGAATGTTGTTGCAAAGCTCGGCAAGCACCTTTGGGGTGTCCATGCATTCGACTTCTGGGATTCCTGATCACGAGGTCGCGGCTTCTACTTTGGCTTCTCTTTCCTTCCAGCTTGGGACTTCCTGTTTTGTCCAGCCTCCAGATCTGGATGGTCAATCTGCAAACCGTTCTCTTTCTTTTTCCGTTTCTGCTCCTGTCTGGCATGCGCTTCAGATCTCCATTCTATCCCCCATTTTCTGACAGCCCACAGACTTGGGCTGAAGGCAAACCAGAGGAGAGCAATGAAAGTTCCAGTCCAACCAATTCCAATGCGATCGATAAGTGGATTGGCGATAGCGGCAGCGCCGGCGCCCATCAGACACCGGAAAAGGTTATTTGCCGCAACAGCTGTAGCAGGCGCGTCTTTATTCATATCCACAATAAGCGTGCTAAGAGAAGTGAAAGCGCCAGTGACCAGGTGTCCAACGAAGAAAAGCATAATCAAGGGTCCTACTAAGGATGTTTTGTACTCCATCACCCAGGAATAGGCGACGATGGCCAAGCAGGAACCGTAGACTAGAGGAAGAGTGATCTGAAGCCTTGCCACTTCTACAGGGAAGGAAGAAATGTCTTGCTGGCGATTGTGTATGATAGGGATACCGTGGACATGGGCAAGGCGATGGAAGTTTTTGTCCAGTATCCGGCCGACTGTCCAGCGGGACGTCAGACTTCCTATACCCAGCGGCAAATAGCACAACCCGACCCGCAGGGAATTGAAGCCGTAGCGTGCTGCCAGTTGTGGAGAAAGCGTACTCAGAACAGCGAAGTAGCCGGCGTAGAGGAGGGATCCATACCAGAGGATGAGGCCTGCTTCCTTCCGTGCCGCGATTCTGAGAGAAGCAAACGGATTGGTACGCTTCCCCCCTACTTGAACTGTCTCTACACCCACGGTAGATTGATGTGGCATATGTCTGCGTTGCCGGAAGTACTGAGTCAAGGAAAGTTGCCAGCGTGGAGGTGGCACTGAACCGTTGCCTACTACGTTACGAGCAGTTTCGGGCATAGTGATGAGGATGACTACGAAAGAAATAGCAGCAAACACCGTGAGGAACCAGAAAATAGAGCGCCAGCCCAGAAATTGATTCAAGAGACCACCGATGATGGGGCCGAGAGCGGGGCCAAGTGTAACACCCATCGAAGCATACCCAATATACTTGCCACGTTGAGCCCGTGTTGACACATCCGCGACGACAGCGCTACCTAGAGCAATTGTCCCACTACTACCGGAGCTCTGGAGACAGCGTAGGACCATAAGTGCCGCGTAGTTATTCTGAAGAGCGAGACCGATGTTGGCGCTGACATAGATCACAAAGCAAATGATGTATGCTGGGCGTCGACCGTTTCTATCGGAGAAATTGCCAATAAATGAGGGTGCAATCCCCTGAAAGATCTATCATCAACTTTCATCAGCCACAATGCAGTGTGTAGGAATTCCTTATCTTACCAGGTAGGCTGTGATGGTTAGGGTGATCAATGACACCGACACATCAAGATCATGCGCAAGCGAGTCGAGAGCAGGAAAGTAGATACTTCCTGATATTGGCGATATGATTGCAGCGAAGGAAGCGATGAGAATGATGGAGATTTTTGCAGGCTCGCTAAGAATGCAATACAGAGGCTCTGGTGGGATTCCATCCTGGTCTGCACCAGGGTTTCCCGAATCGTCCTGGAAAGCGATAGCTTGGCTCACACTCAAAGCTTGTTGAGGGTGTACTGGCTGATCAGTTTGAATCTTGATACTATTCGCTCCATCTTCAGGCTTGTTATGGTGCTTTTCTATCTCCTCAGCTTGACTGACTCCTTCAATCCGAGCCTGATTAGAATATACACCATTGGCTTTTCGATCCACTTCGCATTGTGTCGCTGAAATCGAGAGATGTGGTAGAGACATGGATGCGATGTCTTGTAGACGCAAAACAAGAAGTTGCAGGAATCTCAGGCGGAGGATGCAAGCCGAAGAGGACCTCGAGAACTTTGTCCCTTTGCTTCGTACTATCGTAGAGTTTCGAGCGATGAAGTAAAAAGTTGTTCGTAGGAACTGTAAAAAAAAGTACACAACATGTGCCGTGGGTATTTCACAAGGAAGGGAAGGTCTGATCCGTCTGTTTTGGAATTGTGATAGCTTGCCTAAGCGAAAAGAGCATAGGAATGAGAATAAGCAGGAAACGAAGGTGCCTCAGTCCGACAGCATGCTAGATTTCAGCTACTTATCTAGCTGCAATGGACGATACAGGAGACAATGTTCCCACATGTAGGCGTAAAGGGAAGAAGTAGTTGAAGATCGAGAACACACATGCGGAGGCAACTGGCTGTCGGGAGTAGAGCGGACCGACCGGTCTCATTATCTCCCTGCTTATCTCCGGCCAGGAGAGCAGAAGGTCTTTTGTCACTTCAGACAGGTGCGATTAGATCATTGCAATCCACTGCTGGTTGGTTGACCGGTATTTCAGCATGATAGAATGGTGTCATGCGCTCCCAAATGATCGACAAGGAGCAATACGGAACGCCAATCGAACGAGAAGGGCACACGACGCCCTCCTTGACAAAAATGATTCATCGCGACAGTGATAGCTTAGTCATATGCTAAGGTGCATATTGAAGGGGGAGATAGAAGTCCCAGTTTTCCGCCTCTCAATATTGATTCAAGTCTCCATCTGCCAAGCACTGCCTGGAACCCCCAAGATCAAGCAATGAGACAGCCTTCAACACAACGAGCATTTCGCGAAGCCGGCGATGTCGACCGAGATGACCTCTTAATGTGCAGATACTCGGAGATGCAAAGCTTTCCTCCGATCGAGACTATAAATCTTTAAGACAATAGAGCGATCGACAAGACCCATCTTAGCGAATCATTGTGTCTTCGGAAGTTTGTTCGGGTGCACCACCGGTCCATGTCCTCGCTCACCAGGCCTGCCGGGTCGCAGTATCGGCCCATGAGGACCAGATTTTGGCTTATCTTCACTTGCTTTCTGTTCTCCATCTATCCTCACTCCGGCCGCTCCATCCCGGTTTGCCCTCCAAACCCCACCTTCATCGCCTCCAAACTCCTCCTTCTTCCACACCTCAACTTTCTCCTTACACTCTTCTAACGCCTCTTCACCTGCTTTCCAAGCAGCTTGTCTATGGGGAGATGATACAGCAATCAAGATGCTCTCTTCCCCAATAGGCACGACGCCCAAGCGGTGGATCATGGCGATTGACGTCAGGGAATGCTTCTCCTTGACTTCCTTACATATTTTGAGCATCGTCTGGAGAGCACGTGGCTCGTACGAGGTATACTGGAGCTCCTTTACAGGTTTACCACCGAGATTATCACGGGTGGTACCTAGAAGAATGAGAATCTTTCATGCTCTGTAGAATAAGGTAGTCGTACCAGCAAATAGGACAATGGCCCCAGCTTTGGGACTTCGCACCCGATCCATCATGGACTTCGCATCAAGCAAGTCATCCGTCAGAGCAATATAGCATCCGTCATCTTCCAGCTCTTTCGCCATGTTGTAAAGTTGTAAAAGTATACTATCTGAATCCAAGTGAGCCTGTTTGCGAAATGACCAAAAAGTTCGAGAGCCAAATTCTGCCAAGTCCACGTGACTAAGCGGCCGCCTCAAAACAGCCTCATTTGCCCCGACAAGGCTTCCTATCTACTTTGATAGAACCGAACACACTTCACGACACTCTCGCAACAGATATCCAGACCTATTTCGGCACCATGGACAGAAATCGCCCAACACATTCGTCCTACAACCAAGACTCTGCGATGTACGACGACCAGCCTTACGCGGCCGAATACCGCGGCTCGTCGTCGCAAGGCTACCAGACGTGGAAGGGTAATCGAGTTGGATATAGAGCCTGACTTGGAACTATGCTGATATTCGATGTCTAAAGATGATTCAAGAACACCTCCACGAGGATCGGGTACGGATAGAGCTTTCAACTCTGCCAGCAATGAGCGCCGTTACAGGGAGGACCGGCCGGATAGCTATGAACGGGGATATGATCGATCGAGGTCCCCACGAGGCAGAGCGCGTTATACAGACCGAGATAGAGAAGGATACCAGTCGCCTCGTCGAGACAAAAGCCGAAGTCGATCGCCTTATTTCGGAGCACCTCCAAATCGAAATGTTATCCTCGAAGGACTTCCCTTCGATTGGACACAGGAAGACGTTGGCCGCCCCATTTCTACCCTCTTGCGGATCCTCAACTCCAACCTAATTTCACCCTAAGTGTTACTTGAGCAACTCTTGAACTCTGGCTAAGCATAAGATTGGCCGTATGGCCTTTCTCTCCAATTTACAGATTTTGAAAGAACTACAACATACATTGCGACTTGAGGGCTTGGAAGAAGTCAGATTGATCAAGGACAAACGTACTGGTATGCATCTAACGAACTCGGAATTTCTGGCTCTAATACCCCATAGGTCAATCAAAAGGATTTGCCTTTGCGCAATTTACGAGCATTCCAGAAGCGAGACGTTTCCTCGATCGTTATTACCCAACGGTACCCCTCTATGGCGTGTACGACCCTACCGAAGCTGGCCCCACAGAAGCTACAAATGTTCGGATAGCTTTTGGTCGAGAGCGAGACGACCGTGAGAAGGCCGGAAGGGGCGAAGATGATTGGAAATGTGATGTAGTAGGTCTCTTACTATTCCTTGATAGTTCTCACTTTAACATATGGCAGTGCTTCCTACCAAATTTTTCTCATCGCACATTTTGCTTCCGATGCAATGCTCCTAGAACTCGTGAGTATTCTTCTCTGTTTAATTCGGCGTTCTAATCAAGAGCAGGGTCAACCGCACATGGCCTTGTCGTTGCACAGAGCAACATGTCTGCTTTTTCTGGCTTCGCGACCACCGGTGATAGCGATGCTTCTCCTGATGGCGCTGCATCTCAATTTCTCCTCCTCCGAGGTCTGGAACCTGGCGTCAATGAGGAATTACTTGCTAAGGGGGTTGGAAAGCTGTATAAAACGAGGGCAAACTCGCCGCCGACTGATGGACAGGGATCCAAGAAGAGACAAATCTCCTCAACGACCAACGACGCAAGCCTCGGTGCCAAAGACGGATCTCTACAACGTGTTCTTCTCGTTCGTGATAGGAAGACCGATGACAGCTGGAGATACGGTTTTGCGGAATTCAGCACTGTTGAGGATGCACAGGCTGCCATGGTCAAATACAATTCGTCGGACAAATTTACGATCTCTTCTAAGCCTGTCACGATATCATATATCCATGCTGGGGTTTTCGTACCGATCTTACACCAGGTTGGGGAAGAGTACGCGAAGTTCACTTTCAGCCCTCTGTCAAATTCAGCTGTCAAGTTGATGTACTGGGACGAAGCAGCATACGCCAGCGAACTTGTTACCGCTATTCCTCCTTCACGATCCACTGTGAAAAGCAAGGAATCCGAACATACCAAACTTGCCTTGGCTGCAGCAAAAGAAGGTCTCATCAATTCAGGAAATGAAGGAGAACCAAGAGTCAAGAAGAGAAAGACGGAAAAAGAGACTAAAGTTGTGGCCTCTCATCTCCAATTCTGGACGAACAGACATGCAGAGATCCATGGTCTTCCCCAGAAAGAAGCTGGGGACGATGCTACTAATCCGCAATCGACCCCAAAGAAGCAGTCCACGCCAGAAGTACCCCCGAGCCAAACCTTTGCAGACTTGGATCGTAAATGCTGCATTCTATGTGCACGTCAGTTTAAGACGGAGGCCGAGGTGAATAAACATGAACGCATGAGTCAGCTTCATCGTGATAACCTCAAAAATGAAGACCTTGTCGCGAAAGCTATGGCGAAGCTCAAGAAGTCAGGAGATGCGGCGGCAGAGGGTGCTTACAGAGACCGAGCCAAGGAGCGCCGGCAAGCTTTCAATCAGCCGAAGCAACCTGCTGCACAACACAACCGTGCGAAAGAGCCACCTGGAACGTCAACTGCTAAGAATGAAGTTGAAGAAGCTCCAGTACAATCAAAAGGTGCGGCGCTACTGGGCAAAATGGGATGGACTGCTGGAGAAGGCCTGGGGGCGCAGGGCACAGGAAGAACCGATGCGATCGTAACTGAACTCTATTCTCAAGGTGTGGGATTAGGCGCGCAGGGGGGAAAGATTGGTGATGCTGCCGAAGAGGCGCAGCGACAAACGAAAGGCTCCTATGCTGATTTCCTTAACAAAACGAAGGACAAGGCAAAAGAGAGGTTTGAGAGTCTCGGCTAGCCACTCGGATTCGGATTGGTCGGCGGAGAAAGCCACCAACATTTCAAGCAAGGGCGGAAGCAGGAATCATTACGTTCGATCGACCAACAAAACTCTACAATGGATTGGATTTGGGATCGTCTTAGTACCCGTTGCATTTACTCTAGTCCATACGGGCCAGGCCATCCTCAACCCTTGGAGAGCTCCTTATGCAGCTGCCCTTGTCGTCACAAAAATGGCACAATCTAACCTTGAACATGACAGTGAACGGGCTTGGTGATAAAGTTCTGAGGCCAGTCGCTGTAGAAATTTGTACTGCAAGCCTCTGATCTTCTGTGGTATTCTTGTGGTTTTCCCACAATACTTGCTACCAGTGATGCGTGTTGTGTGGTGAATCTTTGCTTTTTCTTTCTCTCATCTCATATCGCTCAATCACACAGGCTCCAGCGATGCACCACGGCTGCTTGCTGGCACTCTGTGCCTACCATCTTTCCAATCCTTGTGCCATGTTTCATCCCCCCCTGCAGTTGTTTGCCTCCATTTTGCGAACCAGATGCGCCCCATGGCCATTTGATAAGCTTGCCCTTGCACCAACATCGTTTGTTTTCTCCGACAATCTTTCTCCAATCTCAATACCCCGCAGCGTACATCCACCAACAAGTTGGTTACAATGGGTAAAAAGAGAGCTACAACGACCGGCATTGACGAGCATTGCTCGCAGCTCGGATATGGCAAACTGGAATCAAAGGAAGTGTACAAGCGGTTTCTGGAAGATCTCCATGCCCATTTCGTATCTTATGAAAAACGGGGCAATTACATTGGAAACAGAGACACCTTGTCTGATGATGCCGTATTGTGCGCGACGAATTTTCTGGTAGAGGAGTCTCGTGGAGAGTCACTTTGGCCCGAAAATGACCAAGGTCGACCTGTATGGCCAAGAGATCAGCAATTGTAAGCTTCTTGCCGAATTAACATCTCCATTTGCGTGTACATGATACTTTGCTGATATGCATCTTCAATTTACAGTATTACCAACGCCATCGCTCACATCATCCGCCGGAAGGGAATTTCCTCCTACATCAAAAGGCACTCAAATCCCAAACCAAAGGCAGATGGCCAGGTCTCTGCGAGATCCAAACGATCCACGAAGTCTCGTAAGAAGAGACGTAGAGTAAGCGCGTTCGCTCATGATCGAAGTGTCCCGCTAATTTTCAAAGGACGAGAGTGATGATGAGGATCTTGGCGTTGCTGAAAATCTTGAGGGTCTTACTGAGACGACTGTCAAGCCATGGAATGAGCCGCCTAAAAACCCAGATCCAAGGCTCTGCTGCCAATACATCCAAACCTTGAACCCCAAGGTCGACGTGAAGAGGTTGACGGACTTCACGACAGAGTGGTTGACAAAAGTAAGCCATGCTACGACATGATGATCTCCAGTTGACAATCCTAGAAAAATAGCCCGTGGCCCGAGAGTGCAGATGTTAAACTCCAAACGTTCATGCATAACCGCAACTTCTATGTTCACTACGACTATGGTGCGGCACCCCCGCGAGAGCTCATCAACATCCTTCGGAAAGGGTCTGAACTCGAAAACTTGGAAAATGGTTTGCTTCTCGTTGAATTCCAGAGACGTATACGGGACAGGGTGGAACTCCTAACACATCGGCTTACCAAAGCGCCATTCTTTGTACTGGAGTTCAGGCGTGATGGAGCCGCACAGATGACCAAGCCATTTGCCAACAAGTGGAGGAGGAAGGAGGAACTTTGGGAGCTGGAATATATTGACCATATGCTAGCCCAACCGGCACCAACTGCGAAGTCTCAGGCCAATAAGCGTCGGAATTCGAAGGCAACGAAGAGCCCAGTCGTGTTTCCCAATCTGCGAGATCCACAAAATGTAACCCAAATGAAAGCGCAGCTGGCTTCCATTGCAGTAAATGCATTGCAGATAGCTACAGATGAGTTGGGGGCACAGGAAATGGCAGATGAGAACATGTCCCACTCGGATGAAGAGGTAATGTTTCTGGCTGCTATTTCTCCATATTGACCGACTGTTGACGAATGATAGATTTCGAAGCTTGTCGCCGATGCTCGCAGGATCACCACTCTGCGCTTAAACAATGACCAGTCAGTAAATAGCTCACCAGAAAAAGCTGTTGTCGCCGACAATCTGAACAGACAAACTGAAGAAAGTCCAAACACTTCTCCCGGCGCATCTCTCGTCCGTGAACAATCATGGAATTTACTGCGAACAAACACAGTTGCCGAAGGACTCGGCGGAGGTGGAGAACACACTACGCCAAGTACTAGAAGCCAAGCTGCTGATGCCTTTACACCGCCACTGAGTGACTTGAGGTCATCAAGCTTCCAGACGCCGACTCATACCAAAATCAGACCAGGCACAACCCGCGAGTCTGCCTGGATCCTAGATGACAGTAGTGACGATGGTTACATCACTAATCCCATGGCCATCGACAAGACTGAGGAGGTTAGAAACCTAAAAATTGAGCTTGTTCCAGATGCACTCCATCCTGCACCAACTACAATCAACCATCAACCAGAGCAACCATTGCAGCATTCCATAACACCCCCATCTGGCGAGACTGCTCCGACTACTTCCATACAAAGTCTCCGTGACGAGACAGCACCTAATTCATTACAGCTACTTCCCTCACTTCTGATTGCCTACCCTCCTCAGTCTGCCCTCCCACCAAAGCACTCCGACAACTCATCGTTACACTTCCGAGATATTGAGCGACCTGCTGATATCCCAATGCCTCCCGCATTGTCGAGCTCAATCAGCACCACGTCCAGACGAGAGGGTGTGATCGAAAACCCTCGACCGCCGACTACTCCACCGACTACACCGCCGATGAGTAGCCCTTCGAGTCCGTCAAGGGCTTTCGACAAATTCCTATCTCACTATGGCAACCGAGGCTCAGCGCTAGAAACACCCAAAAACTTTAAGGAAATGCAGCCTGCTGACTCGCAAGACTCGGTTATGTCTTCCAAAGAGCGTATCCGGGCCGAGAAGAGAGCTGAGGTCTGCGCAGAAGCTGCTGAATGGGAGGAACTTCGAAGACGAGAGAAGAAATCGAAATCACGAACCAAATCACCTCCACAGGTATCAATGACCACACAAGAAGAGATGTCACCTCCTCCGCCACTATCACCACCGCCACCCGCTCTATCTTATCCTCGCCCTGCTGCTGCCATTGAGCCTATTCGTAAGTCGCCGACAAGCATTGCCTTCGGCGACAGCAACGCGTCCATGGAAAATCCAAAAGCAAACGCCCGCTCGGACTCTATGAGTGAATCTTCCACATCGAATCAGGGGCCAGTCAGTCAGGTTATATGCCCCGTGGAAGAGCTTCAACCTCCTACCGTCACTTTACATTCAACGAGTGCCGACGCCGACCCAGTAGTTACGGCCAGTACTGAACAACCCCATTCGTCTCGTATTGTTCGGCAAGCAGTCTTTGCGAACGACTGCAGTTCGTCAATTTCAAATAATGAGGCACCACGAAAGCAGTCTCGTCGGCCTCTTCTAGTCCCGAATCTGACAAAACCACTAACGCCAATGATTAGCAAAATGAAAGCATCAATACCAGCTCAAAGCCCAAGTTTTAAGGTTTATTGGTCTCCGTATGCTACACCGAGTACAATTAGAACAGAACCTTGTGCTAATGCTCCGCGTTTGAACAGCTTCAAGACAAACACAAATGCTCCGATCCCTCCTATCGCCAATGTTTCTCCACCTCCTGTTGCACAGCCTATGAATGCCTCGGAATCTGCTGTTTTAGTAGATGCTTCGATTGCTTCTGTTGCTCGCGAACCACGATCGGAGAATCTGTCAAAACCCACTTCGTCTGAAACAACACCAGTAACACCAATTCCGTCTATTCTTGATGCAACAATGCGAGCGACGACGATTACAGCTGCTGTACAACCTCAGCAAGTAGAGCCCCAATCGAGTTCAGCTTCAGTGACACCAAGCGCTTTTGTCGTCCCCAAGAATTTGATGAGTGCGACTCCTTCGGCTCCAATCTCAGACAGCTCGAACATTAGTATGGGCGCCGCTGCTGCAACAGCGAGGAAATTGGCGACAGATACTGATGACTTCCTGAAAAAAGCAGGTGCAGATCGGTCCTGCGCCAACGACCTGACAGAGGAGCAAGATCGAATTATTGCGGAGGCCCCCGAGCCAGGAAGAGACCTGCCGCAACCTCGTAGTGGAGCTTACGCGCACGTGCCCGAACCAATTCCCTTCTCAGCTACACCATCAGAAGAGGAAATTGCTGCCTTGAAAGCTCTTCGACAAGAACAAACCACCAGGCCCCATCCAAAAGCAAAAATCAACCAGGAACGCTCAATAGTCAAATCCAGCCTCCACAACTCCGGAGTCAAGACCCTTGAGCTCCTTATCGAGTCTGCCAGCGGCGAGATGAACCTCGAGAATGGGTTCTCCTTCGATGTCGTCATGAACAACACTCTGTTTGGATTCTTCTCTTTCTATGCAGCTGTATCTGAAGCTCCGCTCGAGAGCTTCCAGCAGCTGATCTTCACGCCGACGTGGCCGAATTGTTCTACGACAAGAGCTACGAAGCAGATGGGTGAACCGGGGTTCAAGAGGTTGAAGAAGGTTCTTCAGGCTTGGTATAAGCAGGCGCAGAAAGCTGATCCGGAGGAGATGGAATTTCAGATTATGGTTTCGATGGGTTAGGAGGTCTAGGGAGCTTGCTGACGTGCGGAAATGTGTTTGGGTATGGCTGAATGGACCATGAAGGTTTTGAAATCACGATTTGCGGCATGCAGGTCACGCCGTAATGTCCTGGTGTAATTTGTGGCTGCGGTTATGTTTTCTGATCAAGATTCGAGGGAGGATTGTGGCGATAAGTTCTTTTGCACTGGTCTGTTGGTACAAAAATAAAGTCTCAGATATTTACCACGCAAATTCGACTACTGCGTAATACTAGTGCCATGCTTAGAACAGTATTCTCAAAAAGGGAAGTCAATATAGCTCAGTCCTTTCAACTTATTTCAATGTAGTGAGCCGATGCAGCGTTACTTGCCTACAAATACACATTGTTTTATAGCCCAGCTCCCCTCAATGTCTTCAGACAGTGGACAGATACTAGCGTTGCATGCTTACGAGCCTAACTTTTTGTCACAGCCCAGATTTCCACTTGCAAACGGTTATGATCAGTTGAAGCGAGGTAGATCACATTATTAGTGAAGAAATTGAACGTGGCCCTGATGGACAACGAAAAGCCCAGTCGACGAGGGTTTTGCATGATAGCTGAGTTGCAGGCAGCAGGAAATGAATTCTTGACAACAGATCAATTGCAAACTCAGTACACCGCGTATGTCATCTCAGTAAAAGTACAACAGGAATGCCACATGCGGCTTGCTAGTGGCGAGAAAACGACAACAACATGCTAAGCGACAACAATAAACAAGCCCCACCACAAATCTGGATACTCGCCAGATTTCCACATACGAATTTGAATTTGAGCTAGACACAACAATATCAGATCAAAATTCCCCTCTAAATCTGATTGAGAACCCCGCCTATTGCCTACTATAAAACAGATGACCATGGAATGAACCTTAATAAGGTCGATATGTTCCTGAATATCTACCAATTTGCTCCGTAACTAACAGGATGCAGGCTGAATTTATACTTATTTCCTCATTCGCCGCATTCGTCTTCTTGTCTCTTTAAGATGGAACGCGGAAGCTGGCATGTGAATACCATTCCCAGATTTTGGGAAACATTGATGAGCGAGCGCATCAGAGCTGACACATGACTCACCTAGGAGCCAGAATATATATATCACATACATGAATCCAGAGGTAAATACTAATAAAAGCTCAAGATCGTCACCGACGATCGGGTTCTGGACAAGTATAAGCTACCTATCTAGACATTTACTATTTGCTTCAATTCCTGCCGATTTGTCGGTCTTTTACTAACGCTTTAGCTCAATCGTCCATGAAGAATGCTGCTAAGCTTTCTTCGATTAATCGCCGCTCAGTCCAACGAATGATAACAGCTCCAGCACTGACAACGATAATATTGCCTCAAATGGTGAATGCCAAGACATGCATGCCCTCTTCTCTCGGCTAAAGCGCCTACGCGAGGACTGATGACCGGAAGAGTACAAGGTCGTTACACCCAAGCTACTGCAGTCAACTAGGCTACATATCGATGAATTGCACATAGCATATGAAATGGCTTCTCTGAGTGTTTAAACGAAACCGGATGTTCGACCAGGAAGGTATATTTATACTTCTCCCAATATCTCGCTCCCCTTCATCCCCTGTTTGTTTCACTGCAAAATGAACTAGCAGTACCAGCTGCAATGCGAGCCACTACTTGAATAGGTATCGCTCGAAATGAGCTGCGTTTTGATCCTCTCCATCTATCCACTTCACCTCTTCCTAATTTGGCATCTACGCATACGAGTAACTCAAGACCGAGATCAAGTGAAACGGCATCGCTCATACCCCAAACTCAGTACCTAGACACCCTCAGTCCTTCTCTGCAAGTTACTGAGAAGGCATAAAAGTGCCCTCTCGCACATATCAGTACACAAGTACATACCCCTTTCACCACAGCCCTTTACCCCCACAAACCATTACTATGCAAGTCAGACTTTCATGCTTGTGCTGGAGATACGAACTTTTCTTTTTACGTGAACAAAAGACTATCTCAACGGTATGAATGAGTTCTTCTCGATCCGCAAGTTGAAATTTCGATGTTGAATAATCCAAGTACGGAATGGCATAAATGCAGGCTGAAAAGCGGAGTCGGTAGAGAGGTGTGAAAAATTACAACAGTCCATCGATCGACAGCCATCCTTCGACAGCCACAGCAATTCCATGGACAATAACGGCTACCGTCCCGGAATTTCCTCACATGAAATTACAAGGCGCGGAAAGACATCGGATTTAAAGATAAGATAGTTGAAGAAACGTGCCATCGTCTCTCGATGAAACCTCAACCGTAGGGGGTATAACCATGTACTGCGGCTCTTGTGTCGATGATTGTTTGTGCTGTGGCATAGTTTCGAGGCAGAATGTGGTTCCTTTATAGTCCAATCCAGCACGATTAGTCGGCTAGGTCTCTCCTTTTGATTAAGGATGAAATCAACTGTGATCTAGAGGCAGAGAGAGAGCACGGACTCAATGAAAATGAGACGCCGCTTCACCTACCCGACTTCGTATATGTGACATAGAGGTATCTTTTGTGAGGCGCAGGCTGAAGCGGAGGATCCAGTTCATAGACGATTGAGAACAGAAGGGCTTTGCTTGAAGCTTGTTTGAAGCGTCTATTTGAGCTGGGTGTCTTTTGTCTTTCTCTTCTCCCCTCCTTTCTTCCTCTACCCTCCTTTCCATGCCCCATATTCGCCATCTATGCTTTTACAAGTGATTCTGTACATAATACACAAGTATACAGCTGTATCGTATCATACACCCCTTCCCCTCTCCCCTGACACTCCCCTCATCCTCTCCAGTCCATCCTTCCCTGCAACCTACCTCCTCCCCTGCGCCCAATCCCCTACATGCCCCAAAATAATCCCCGCCGCCTCCTCCGGACTATGCTGCCTCCCAATCGCCTCCACAAAGTCCCCCTCCGGATCCATCAAATAAAAATAAATACTGTGATCAACCAGATAATCCTCACCTTGCTTGACTCCTGACGGCGTACTGAAATACACGCGATATTTCTTGCATACGTCTTTGATCTGTTCCCATGTGCCGGTCAAACCGACGATCGCGGGATGGAATTCGGAGAGGTAAGTCGCGAGGACGGCGGGGGTGTCGCGGGCGGGGTCGCAGGTTATGAAGATTGGGAGGAGAGGTGGAAGAGCGTTGGGGTTTGAGGAGGTGGTAGATGTGGTGGAGGATGAGGTAGTCTGGGAGGAGAGGAGTGGTGAGGCGTTGACGAGGTCGATCATCTGGGCCATTTTGTCGAGTTCTTCTGGGCAAATATCTGGACAGTGGGAGAAGCCGAAGTAGACCTATAAGGGTAGTTATTAGCATGTTGTCATTCCCCATGTACTTCCTTCCTTCTCCGATCTCGGCTGGCATCCGTCCATGTGAAGTCAATCACTGTTTGGACCCCCTCCACAGACCCTCCCCTTCTCTGAACCCCATCCCCGAATATTGAAAGCATCACTCACCAACGAATACCGCCCCCTCATCCTCTCATCCCCCCACCTCTCCCCCCTCTGATCCACCAACTCAAACGGGCCCCCAACCTTCGGCCTCCCCACCCCCTTCGCCGCCTCCGCCACACGCTTCCTCTCCATCCTCGCCTTCTCATATCGAAAGTAGAAGATCAATCCTGCGCCACTACTGAGGAAGAGAATTCCTGCGAGGGTGGAAAAGGGCTTTTACTTTGTCAGCACGAGGATATAGAAATGACGGGAACTTAGGAGAGCAGAAGGGATGGGAAAGAAAGAGGAAAGACATACGCCTGATTTATATCGACTCTTCGCCTCTTGCACTGTTTTATAACCTCTCACACTTCCTGCGCTCCTACCAGCAGTCACACTCCACCTCCCATAACCTCCCAAGGCGACAGCATCTCTCCGCACAGCTTGTAAACACCTCGTCGCTGCTCCAACTCCAGATCCATTTCCTCTCCGCGAATTGGCGAGCACTGAGGTAGAGGTCGAGAGATTCCTACATATTGGTCCCGTTCGAATGGATTGCGAGCAGGCGTTTCTCGAAAGAGATGATAGCACACGCGGATTTGGTACGATTGATTTCGACATATTCCCGGCTATTTTCTGGTTGTCCCTGCGGAGGCAGAAATTGGCCTATGTATGTGGTGCTGAAGTCCGGATTGAAGCTTGAAGTGGAGTGGAGTGATCAATCATCTGGATCATCAAATCAACATTTCCACGAAAGCTCGGGTCGGCGCGGGCGGACGTTGTTCCGCTGCACCACCACACAGCCAGACAGGTCCCGCCACAATGGTGGCTGGTGCATCATTTGCGAGAGCGAGGTGGAAGCTCAAGCTCTTCAAATACCTTACTTGAGTTCCCCCTTGTGTTTTCTGAGATAGATTGCATCACTCAGTGACTGCTAAAGTTCCCTCTGGTGTATATTACAGATCCGAAAATACAACTACCTTCCATCCTGCATCACACATCTCACTCTTGTTATTCTCATGGAACTCACGTATCTCGCTCATGACAGTATCACAGTATGGAATATAAGTGTAGTCAGAAGAGCCACTCAACGTTCAATTAATTCTCTCATCTCCCCTATTCTTTCCCCTCTCCTCTCTCCTTCCTCTCTATACAAGAGAAATAGCAATTCAGTATCTACCATACGATACCATCCCACATGGTAATCAAACCACACGCCGAGAATATGCACAAACAAAATGCACGCAGAATGCCTCCTTTCCCACCGTCCATCCCCATTAGCAGCCATGCCACATATTCCTACAGTACAAGACGCCTCTTTCTCTTTCTTTTCTCCCATCGACCCGCCCACTTCCACCCTCGCTCTGCTTTGGCGAGCCATGCTCCCTCAACACCAGATCTCCGACAAATTCAACAAATAGAAAGCAAGAACATGATGCTTAGCATGCTCGCTCGCTCGCTTTCCAGTCTTCCTGACCATACCTATTTATCATCGTGCCACCACACGATTTCCCACAACATAGTAAGTAACAAGAAAAACATACAAAATCCATCCATCCGCCGCCAAAAGAGCCAAAAGCCCATACATATAGACAACCACCAACCCAATTTTCTCTTCTCTCATTTTCTCCGTACACCACAACACCGAAGACGCCATACAGATGCTGTGCTCTCTTCTCGCTCGCTTGTTGCGCTGAACAAGCTCTAGGTAGTGTGTGAGTGATGCTGGGGATCACCACTCATAGATAGTGGTTTCTGAATGAAGTCTGGATGAAGTCTCGGGTTCGAAAGGGTGTATTCCTAGGTTTCCCGTCGACTCATCTGACTCGCACCTGCACTCGTTCGACTTCTCTCGTCCTCTTCCAATACATCACTCAATCTGGTAGGGTGATGATGTCTCGGGACAGCCGCCCACTCAGGAGCTGCAGCACCATAACCCTGGCCCGAGTAATCGACAGGTTCCGAGATTGTCGGGTTCGAGGTTGGGCCCCCAGAGGTAGAGGTAGGTCCGCGTCCATATTCGACGCCGGAGACTTGACCATACCGTTGGAGGTTCGCTTGCTCACGCTCGCGTTCTGAGGCAACGTCATATTCATCTGTGTCTGCGTCAGAGGGAGGGCCTTGGTAACGGATTTTGTTGCCTCTGGCATCACGGATGAATTGACCTTGTGAATCAATCTCGTACTCCTCCTCACTCATGGCACCTGCTTCCGATGGGACCGATGGTTGGCGGAATGTTGGGTCTGGATGCAGGGAAGTGCCTTGGTGTTGTTGATAGAATGCGGAAGGAGAAGCAGGTTGAACGGCTGGGGCTGCCGAATTTTCTTGGGAATTGGTGAAGGCTGGATGCATAGGGAGATCTGCCTCAGTATAAGTTGGTCGAGAGCTGGTTCGGGTCTCAGTGAAAGGGTCGGCTGGCTCTGATCTCTGAGATCGAGAATACTCTTGGTAAGCGAGATCGCTGTTATCAATAGGTCCTTCGGGTTCGGCAGCAGAATACTGTGCTGGATCTCGGGCACTAGTATGTCTGCTAGGAACTCCTTGCATCATAGGAACAACCTGAACTCCACCGATAAGTGTAGGCCGACCATCCTTCAAAGCTGCAGTGCGATCCCTCTCCTCTTGCTCTCGGCGTCCAAGTTCCTCCCAAGCTCTTCTTGCCTCTTCCTTTGATATTTGCAATTCGCGCTTCATCTCGGCCAATTGCTTGGTGACATTTGATTTTTCTCTCTCCTTTGCGACCGCCTCAGCGATAGCTGTTGCTCTCTCTCCACGCTCATGCTCAAGACTGCTTTCCAGGACTGCTTGAAGTTCTTGTGCACGTTCCTGCTCAGCTCGAGTCTCAAAGAACCAACGTTGGAATTTTCGCTCAGATGAAGCTCGCAATCGTTGCAGCTCGACCACAGCGTGGAAAAGGTTTGCACCTGCAGCCGAGAGATCGGTGACTTGTCGAGACAGTTGTTGCGATAATGGATCCCTGTTCAGATCGTTGCTATTCTCTTCCAATCTTCGTATCCAGAAAGATGTGAGACCTTCCCAATGAGCGGACAAGGTTTCCCATCGTTCAAAGGCATGTGGAAATGAAGATCTGGTCGCTGGTTGTGACGTCAGCGCCGGACCACTTTCAGCCTCAGCTTGAGCAGGTCTTGATCGTGATGTCCCAGGAATAGGTCTAGGTGGCTGAGACTGCTGTTGTTGAGTAGGCCTTGGTCTGGCAGATGGCGCACTCTCACCACCTCCTACTGCTCTTCCACCACGCCCCAGACCTTGAAGCTCTTCTTGCGGAGGATCCGATCTGCGTTGTTGTGACCCATCCGAGATTCTTTGACCAGCTGTTCCACCTGATGTCCGCTGGCCAGACTCTCCACTGGCCCTTTGTTGTGCTGCAGCACCAGCAGCACCAGCAGCAGCTGCTGCCCTTCGTTCCGCACTTCTTCTTCTATCTTGCTCGAGTAATCTTGCCTCCTCGGCAGCTCTTGCACGTTCCAAAGCCTCCCTCTGTTCCATTTCTGCTTTCTTCCTAGCTTCCCTTGCATTCCGCTCTCTCATAATCTCCCTAGGACCTTTGAGACTGGGCGAACCAGATGTTCCAGGTGGGGGTTGAGGTCTGCCATTCCCGGTCCTGCTATTGCTTGCAGGGCCAGACCCTCCACCGATCAGATCGGACATCGAAGCGTTCTCCTCCACAAGATCAGGTGTGAAGGGGTTGGGTTGTCTCAAAGCTTCTTCGAGGGTATAAAGGATCGCACTGGCAGTGGTTCGAGAAATTCGCAGGGCACGGTGAGGTCGTCTTTCAGCTTCGGGAGAGTAGTGTTGAGAGCTTGCTATTGGTGTTGAAGAGGCGAGATCTTCGTCGAAATCATGAGTCAATTCCTCGCTTCTAGGCTGATTTTGTGCAAAGCGAACTCGTGGAGGTGGACTAATACCGGCAGATGCAGCTTCAATGTGTGTTCGACGTAAGGGACGCTGCTGCTGCTGGCGCTGCGTGGGAGTTGGCGTTAAAGGTTCGTTCACTTCGTTAGGGTCGTTAGAAATGGGAGGAAATGGAGTCGTCAGAGCTGCTGCTGGACGAGGTCGAGGGGAGGTCGACAAGGTGAATTGGGTGTGGGTTCACCGCGGAGTGCGATTTCTGACTCCAATTGGGGTATCACGAAGTTCGGGTAGTTTTGGTGTTGTGGTTCTCGATTGGGATCGAGGAATGCGAATTTCCTACTTGGGCGGTAGGAATGTGAAATGCTGGGAAAAGGTGTGTGTGAAGAGCAAAGGAATGTGGTAGAGAAAGCTCAGGTGTCGGGATGTCCTTGGTGGTGGGAGTTGAGGCGGGTCGAGTTGAATTGGGGAGGTTGGTACTGGGGTGAAAACAAGATGGCGAAGTAGCGAGCTTGAGGTCCAGCTTGCTGGCGACGAACAAGTAAATTCAAAACACGCACGCATGAAATATTAATTCACCCAACGCGAAAACTTGGCCAGAAAAACGCGCCGGCTCCTCCTTCTCTTCTTCAATTGAATAATTGCATGCGCGCATGAATTGACGGTCAAAAGTCGCGTGGATTGATTCGGCGCATGCGCGAGTGGTGATGCGGATTCAACTCGGTCACAGACTCGACCCAACGCTCTCTTTTCTTTCGGGTTTGTCGCGCATGCGATTGTCGGCCCGTTCAATATCGATAGGGGGTAGGATGGCGAGATATGAATCCAGACAATGCGATATTGATATTAGAGAGGTCATGCTCGCATAGATTGTCGTCAATTGCGTGTTCTATTTCGTCGTGGTGGTGATGATGATGTTGCGTGCAGGTGGAGAGAAAGAAGAAACGAAAGTGTGGGTTTCGGTTTGAGGGTCAACTCAGTCCTCGAAGCCCTGGAACGCGCCTTCCTTCAGGTACACAGGGCAGAATTGGGCAGGTAGGATCTGTGCGACAGGTATCAAATTCAGCGCACCGGCTGTTGAAATGCGGTGCGATGCAATCAGAAAGCCGTGCATCAATGGCTGTGGACAGAGGTAAGCAGCCCCGTCACTTTCCTCTCTGTCCCTGTACGGAGGTATTGATTGATCTGTATGGAGCTGTCTCGCTTTCCAAGACAATGACTAAGTTGATCTTGAGTAGTGGACCTCAATCACACCGAACCAAGTTCTGGTGGTACAAGTCTCGAATCCTCTGCTCTGTGGTTCCTGGTCTCTTCGGTGATGAGCTCGATAATTGAGGGGGTTGGGGAATCTCTGCCGTGTCCATGCCCTTGCCCTTGCCCAGTGCTCACGGAGCGGGCCTTTGCTAGTGCACCTCAACCCAACCAGCGCCAGCCACGACTCTCCTCGCTTCCAACTCTGCGGGAGACTGCGAGTGCAGGGTTCTAAGGGCACTTCTTCTGCAGACCCCTTTACATCATGTCCCTTACTGGTGCATTGGAATCTGCATCTCCTTTACATTGCATCGCTTGTTGACATTTCTTCATGTACGGAAGTACGTGCTTTGCTATCTTTCGCTTCAACTTCTCAACCGAGTTCCCAGCCTCTTTTCTTATCAAATCGTCAAACACGAGCCAGAAATACATCCAAGCTGCAAAACGGACAGCTCAGCTCAGCTATGACGGAAAGCTGCCCGCTGCCCGCAGCCCGTAGAGCTCTCGCTCGGCTCTCAGATCAAATGTGGACCCGATGGGAGAGCTACCCTTTCCGTCCCGCTGGCTTGGGCTCAACTGGACGAGCCAATGACGAGGTGGAGATGCTGTTTGCTAACAATAAGCTTTGAAGATGAGATATGATATGAGATAGGATGAAGTGAGACTTATGAGAAGTGAGTATAGAGTATGACGGGAAGTTACAGATGTCTCACTATGAGGAAAGGGAGGATCAAGCTGGAGGGCCTTGCTCCGAGGCTGTTCATCGTTTGGTAAATTGATGAATGGGTACGGTGCATCAAAACAATAACGGAGCCGGGTTGTTCTGTTTAAGTAGGTCGGAGAGACGAAAGCCCTGGATCTCCTAGCATCATTTGAGCTTCCTGCAGATGTGAACTTCCAAGCTTCTTGGAAGATCCATCGGCTTTTGGGGAGTTATGCATTGATGCCTTTTCGCGCACGTGACAGCGCTCCTCATTTCGTGTTTCATTAGGAGCGCCTTCATGCCTTTCAGCGGATAACATGAAAAACTCGTAAGCTATCCATGGTGAATACAATTTCGCTGAAGTCCTTGTTGTTGTTGTTGTCTGCTCTTCGTAGCTAGGGTGCGAGTCGCTGAGAAGTAGGATTGAGTCTGACACGTGATCCACATCAAAATGCTTCCTTCGGTTTGCTGTGGAATGAGCTTCGAGCAACTGAAGAAATATCCTAGAACCTGTCATTTTCTAAGTGATACGACGATTCGACAACATAACTTGTGTGGACCAAGTTGACTTAAACTCTTCATATAATGCCCATTGTGTTGACCACATGTCCGGAAGTGTAAGAGTCAGTGGACGTTGAAAGTCAAACGCCGCGATTCGGTGAGTACGCATCTTGCGTATTGAGCTGAGTTACTGTCGATTGCAGTTTACTGTCATGCCCGCATCATCCTCGGTACTCTTGAATATCTGTAAATCTTTCCTCCGTCTCGGGATTTGACAAGCATCATAGCCAACCATGGTTCACCTAGCGAGATCCGTATACTATCAACGAAACGATGTCATTGAGTACGAATCAGAAATAAAGTACTTCATTCTTCATGTGGCTAGCAGCAATGCGTTTCGTCATTTCCTTTGGCAAAATTAGCCAAACGTCTATCAACAAGCGGTAATATCGCTGTGATACCACAATACTAGGAAATGAATAGGGACTTTAGTTGAGGACATTCACCAAAGTGTACAAGGATCGTCAAAGGAGAATCAGGAATGCTAAATGATGTGGACTGTGACATGGTCAAGTGGTACCTATTGAGGTCAAGGTCATGAATAGCTAGACGCACAATGAGATGCTGTACTTGTTCCAAACTCCGCTAACACAATGATGTATAGTCACGTAACACCGCCTGTATGTCCTAAGTCCTAAATCCGCTTCAAAAGGGACATTCGTTAAGCCTGCATCAGCTTTGCATGCTTTATGGCAATTTCATACTGTGTGGTAATAGCAAGACGATACATTGTGTACGATAAGCAACTTGCATAAAGGACCTAAAGCATTACCCACCTCCCTGGAAAAGCCGGGAGTATTGACTCGTTAGCTGTGTTGACCAGGCTCGAACAACCAATTAGACCGGGCACCAATCCACATCGTCACATCACTGGATCGGGATTGTTAACTAGCGACCTCTCTATGATGAAACATTCGAAGAACAAAAGGTACATAAGTATTCGCGATGATCTCGGTCATTGACGCATTGTTGAATTTCCTAGTAATAGATCAGAAGCCCATAACATACTCTAATATCCTTATTAGCCTTCCTACAAACCAAACCTCCCCTCGTTCCAACAACGCGACCATGCCGTCTACAATAATCTTCCCCTCATCCCAAAAAGAGGGAACAAGCACCATCAAGAACGCCCCAACTTTTAACGGCGGTGACGTCTACCTCGACATGATCCATGCAGATGGCAACGTCGCTGTAGCCAACGTGACATTCACACCATGCGCTCGCAGCTACTGGCACACACACGAGAAAGGACAGATCCTGAAGGTCACTTTGGGCTCGGGATGGGTCTGTGATAAAGGTGGCAAGCCACGGGCGCTTAAAGTTGGAGATACGCTTTATGCGCCGCCGGGCACGACGCACTGGCATGGAGCGGGAAAGGGCTCAATCATGACGCACTTTGTGGTGGGATTAGGAGACACGAAGTGGCATGGTGCGGTTTCTGATAAGGAGTACGACGAAGTGGATGCTTGAGAGCTTCGTCTTGAGGACCTTGAGATATTACTGGCAACCTCAAGACACTTGTCATTTTGGTCGGGAAGTATTGATTGCTTTTGATTGAGTAGTGGAAGTATTCTTGCTAGATGAGCTCAATATATAGCTCTTGGGCGAGATACATACGAGAGTTCCGTCATGAAATACAGTTGTTTGCCCAGGGTGTCTCGCGTAGTGTGTTCACTCTCACAAGGTCCTATTGGCATTATATGATTAAGGCCTGAATCGATCACAGATAGTCATAAGGTAATCATAAAAAGAACTATTCGGTCAAAGAAACAAGCGACTCTGATAGAAAAATCTTGTATACTTCATTCATGTGTGTCTGAAATTTCATCGATTTAGAATGCGTCGTCAACTTTGGTGCAGGCATAAATACAACAAAGAAGAGTGCGTGATAGTTTCCAAATGTCCCTTACCACGGACTGGGCCCTAAGCTTTAAATTGAAGGTTGGATCTCCGGCTGACATGTTCCCTCGCATCTCACACGGCATTGTCGAATTGTAATCCCTGAACAGCCCTGAACAGCCCTAAGCTGAATGCTTGCTGCCCGTTAAACAAGTTGGTTGACCAAAGTTGAAATTTAATATTAAGTGAATGTAGCTAAGAGTTGCATCAGTTGTATTTATGTTCCCTTCTAGGCTATAAAAATCGACTTCATCGAATTGGCCAGCGCCTCCAGAAGCCAGCCTTTTGAGATTTATGGGCAGCTCAACTACTTGTAAACTTGATTCGGGAGTTGAGTCCTGCAACCCTTCCATTGGACTGGAGACTGTCTTTTGGACTTGGAATAAGCTGTTCATTTGCTTAAGGCTGTGTGGCTTGTTTGGGCCTTTGTTGATCTCATCCAGGGGCTTCGCTTACAGGGCCTATTGGCAGACCGACAACGAAAAGTACCCAAACAATCTTCAGCTGATGGCACAGAATTCTTAACTTCGACTGGCGCGCATCTGTGTAAACATTCGTCTTGAAGATCGTATGTCTTCGTGTTGGTCCTTGCTCTTCAGTCGCCCAGTCGCCACTTCCCCCAAATCGCTGGACCCCTCATCATTTACCTCGGCATGCACTCCGAGAGTTCACCCGCCGCCCGCCTGCCAAGCTAAACCGTATCCTTCCAGCGCTCTGATTGGGACGCCAAACGGAAAACACCCCAAGAACACGATAGTTTCTTCATGCTGGAATCTGGACGCTGACTTGAAAGTTTGGGCACCTGCTCCTTCGATCTTGCAGGCACTGGGGTCCCCATTTTTACCCCGCGCAAATCTTTCGCGTGTGTGGTTAGGCTGCTTGTGCCTGTCTGTGTCCCTGCGTTGTGATCATCCTCGAGCCCAAGAATTACTTTTCCATCTGATGTCGTCTTTTTCGCGACTCTGGCAGAGTTTCGAAACATTGAAAAACATTTTGCACACGAATCAGCCGACATTAGCAACAATGATACAGTGACTGTGACTGACGGATGGAACAATGCCTGGAAAAAGGGACAAAAGTTCAAGCGAGAATGGGACAGTAAATGGGCAGGAGGGATGTCCTGAAGAGGATGGACCTGCGTGAGTTTCATGTTCAAAACCCTACATCGCTCACAGCTAAGTTCAAATGCTACAGATGCCAGCCGTGTAGGAGGAAGAAGTCAAAATGCACGCGAACACAGCCATGCGCACATTGCGAAAAATCAGGTCAGTGATGTCATCCTCTGAGAAGTCCCATGCTCACCCTACCAAGGCATAGAATGTGTTTACGATGAACGAAAATCCAAACCTGGACTGCGAACGGGCGCCGTGGATAGTCTCACTCAGCGTGTTGTTGCGCTCGAACACATGTTCTTGGGACAGGGCGTCTTGTGGCAACAAGTCTGGAATACGCTAAACACCATCCACCCCGCAGCCCCAATATCCCCGGAATCTGATCTGTCTCATACAGCGAGCTCGAATCCTGATAACCTTAAGGAGAGAACTGATCGTTTGAGAAGTGCACTGTCGAATTTGGGGGACAACGGGCCTGAAAGCGGGGTAGAACAAAAACTCGAAGACCTATCTCAGAGACATAAGCGCCGTCGCATTGAGATCGAGGACGAGCGTGAAGCTCCCAGGAGACCACTTGTGGTGAACAACTGCTCAGAGGACGAGATACTGCCAGCAGATGATCTGGTGGACGACCTAGTCGAAATCTACTTCACCCAAATCCACCCATGGATACCAATCCTCCACGTCAAGCAATTCCGGGAACGCATGAAAATTCCCGCACAGCGGCAGAAGTTGACGACAATATTTCATGCGATTGTTTCCCTATGTTCGAGGCTATCTGATGATCCAAGACTTGCGAACCCAGCAGTAAGAGCTCAATATGCTCGGAGAAATCGGCAGACTGTGATTTTGCAGAGTATGGAATCCTTCTCTGTTGAAAATCTTCAGGCGCTGGTAATATGCGCTTTTGATACGGTAAGTACTCTGACAATTTCAAAGAACGGACCTAATTTGCCTCTAGATCGGAAGCGGTCGTGGACCTTCAGCCTGGTCAATCGTGGGAAGCATGACTCGAACAGTGGAGCAACTTCAACTGAGCGTAGAAGAAAACGACGATCCAAACGCTCCCAAATCTGCGGAATATCTAATGCATAGAATGGCTTTTCTGAAGCCATGCAAGTCTTGGCTAGAAAGAGAAGAGAGGCGGCGAGTATTCTGGAATGTCTTTCTGATGGATCGATTCTGCAGTGTGGCGACAGGATGGAATGTCTCACTGACCAGCGCGGACGTGAAAAGACGGTTACCATGTGAGGGCGCTCTGTGGGAAGCCGGACAGCCTTTGAAGACCCCAACACCTTACTTCGGTATTGCAGATGCGGCGGCTGCCACGACAGTTGTGAACCCCGATTCAAGACAGGAGCGGGAGGATCAGGACTCGATAGGTGCCTTTGCTTATTGTATCGAAGCAACAGAGAGTTTGAGTCTAGTCACCATGTTCTTTTTACAGCATGCAGTGGATATTTCGAATTTTCATGATGCTCAGTTATGGTTGATGAGGTTCAAAGAGTTAGATTTGAGACTCATTCAGTGAGTCAAGCCTTTACCAGAGGGGTACCAACAGAGCTGACTGATGTAGATGGAAGATCTTCCTTCCCGAGAAATGGCGTGAGGCATCAGTACTTAACGTCGACGGAATCCTCGATCCTAATCTCACACTCGCACACATCACGCATAACACAGCCGTCGGCCTTCTCCATCAAGGCATTGCATACCCCTCGCCCCAGTGGCAACGAACTTCCATTCGTCTTCCTTCTTCGTCGAGTGCAGAAACTTGCTTAGCTGCAGCTTCGGAGATCGCGATCATCGCCGAGAAGTTCCTCCACGGCTCGACGATCCTCACGAATCCCCAATTCGCATTCTGTTTGTTCATTAGCGGTCGAATGCTTCTCGCACACAGTAGTTACTACAAGGTTGGCCTACCAGCTGATTTTGACTCGTTGACAAACAGTTTACTTGAGATCTCGAGGAGGTGGAACGGCTCATATTCACAATCTCAGTCGAAAGGTACCACAGAGAATCTGGCGTCCAAGTTCGCTGCTCGACTTATTCAGGCTAAGAATGAAGGACCAGGCCTGCTCGACATCCGGAAAGCAGCATACTCAGAAGATGCTGGCCAGAAAACCGCCTCTGCTTCGCCACAGCGAGTCGAGAATGGTACAAGTTCATTACCCGATTCGATGCATCATTCATCAGAGATCGACACGGCTGGTGGAATGGCTGTTAATGGCACGCACATGACACGAGATTTCGACTCGAGCATGATGGGTTCTTTTGACGAAAATTACATGCAACCCGGTCCCAACGAGAACTCTCCTGACAGCATTTCACTCGCATTTCCCCCGCTACCATTATCCTTCCAACCTCAAGCCTCCTCATCAATGCCCTCACCTGCAGCTGGCCATGAGCAATTACCACCGTTCTATCCGGGCGGCATGGAAAATTACGATCATACTGTACCACGAGGACCAGAGCTGGGATTTAACCCTCCAGCCATGGGGTATGGATCTTCAGGGGAGGATTATAATGATTTGATGTCGTTTTTCGAGTATCCGTTTCTGCCGAGTCAAAGGATCAGCACGTTTTCGAGTACAGAAAGAGCGGACGAAGTCCCAAGATGATAATGAAGATATGTATATATTTTTCGGGCGTAATGATGCACATGGAGGGCAAGTATCAATAACACAAGTAATGAATGGTAATGAACTGCCCAGCTATGATGAACAAATGTTTGGAATCTACCCATGTATTTCTATCTCTACGACCCGTTTCAATAACCAGTCTGGCCTCCGATCCCCATCTCCAACAGCTTGTTCCCCACCAACAAGAAATAATAATCAGCATAAACCAACCCATGATCTGCCCATCTCCTCGGTGCAAATCGATAGTTGTTAATCGTCGCCCCAACCAGAATGGTCTCCTCGCCCCCTCCCATGTCAACCTCCAAAGGTCCACTCTCAACACTCACCTCCGTCTCAACCGTCGGCACCCTAATCTCTTGTGTGCGAAACGCCGCCTCAGGCGCCATCTTGCTCTTCAGAACCGCCTGCAAGATATACAACGCACCATTGAGATACGTCGACTTCTCGCCTAAACTCGCCAAGGCCTCATGAAGCAACAACATCCCATACACAGCAACCATCGCCGCCGACGTATCAGTCGGCATATTCTCCTCGACCGGCGCACTGAAATCCCAATACGGCACACCGCCCTCCGGCAAATGTGCCAGGAAGTAATCCGCGCACCGTCTCGACGTCTCCAAAAACGAAATATCTCTCGTCCAGCGATATGTCTCTGCAAAGCCAGTGATCGCCCACGCTTGTCCACGACTCCAGCATGAATCGTCGGAGTACCCTTGATTGGTGAGGAATTCTTTGGGGGTGCCGCTGGATTGGTTGAAGTTTACGACGTGGTATGTTGAGGAGTCGGCGCGGATGTGGTGTGTTTGCGTTGTACGGGCGTGGGAGATTGCGGCGGCGCGGAGGGAGGGGGAGCGGAGTTCGAGGGAGGCCCAGAAGAGGAGGTCGAGGTTGAGCATGTTGTCCTAAGAGACTTGTGTCAGTATCTATATCGATGGAGAATAAAGTGAAGACAGAGAGGAAATGGGTGCCTTACAATGATAACAAGAAAGTCCTTCGATGGGTCTGTAAACGAATACCGCTTTGTCACACATGTATCCCAAGATCTCAGCGCCTGCACTTTCTCATTGAAGCGCGCACCTAATGTCTTCGCGGCTGTGATACACGTATCGTATGCTCTGGTGTCGTGCTCAAGTTCCCATGCTTTCCGTGCCCATGGCGAAATCATGAAGCCTAGATCGTGAGTTCCGGTAACGAGGGCATTCTTGTGAAGATTGGTGGTCCACCATTTGCATGCGTATCTGGATGTTCACTGTCAAAACTCGCAACAGACATGGTTTATTCGTATCTCGTAATAAGAGAGTAGAAACATAGAAATGGAACATACTCAAGCTGCACCCCATGTGGTAATTGTAAGCCTCCATCATATGGCGACGGTTCTAACAGATGCCCAAATTTCCTCTGCCTTTCCAAAAGCAGATATAAAGATCCAGGAAAGAAACCACAAGTCCAGAAATCAGCTTCGCGATACACGTATTTTGTCGAGCCGGGCTTCGTGTACTCTGGGTACAGGGTCGGAGGGGCGCTCTTTTGTGGCGGTTAGGAAGAGGCTTTGTTTACTTTGGGTTTGGAGGGGGACGCGAACCTTATCCAAAGCGCGCTCTGCTACGCCCCAGATTTTGGCAGAGACGGACTCAGAGTAAAGGTTTGAAAGATTTTGGCGAAGGGATGGGGATGAGAGGTCGAGTTCTGATAGGGTTTGTGGGGATGCTCCATTCGTGAGGGTGTTGTTTGATGAGGTGGACGATGTCTGTCTTCACATCAGGTATTGAAGTAATCAAACGCATCACGAGATGTCAAATCTCGGACTCACCAGTTTTCTTTCTTTGCTTGCACTTTCCGAACCAGTATTGCCGTTTACTCCCAGCGAGTCTCGACTTCGCTTCTTCGACTGGTGTAAAGAATGGCCATTTGGGAGTGAAGGTAGAGGTGCTGGATGTAGAGCAGTAGACATCTTCACAAGTATGTTTGAGAACAAACGAAGAATGTCCTAATCTGATATGATATGCAAAGAAAAGTCGAGGAAGGTCGAATGGTGATGTATCCGTTAAGTGTTCAACAAGAAGGCGCTTCAACTCTTAAACACCCAACCACGAATCATATCTTAGGCAGAATAGACCGAATAAATGAAAGAACAACCAAGATGCGAAACGTTATTCTCACTTACAGATCCACTCGTAGTGTCAGATCTGAACTCTGCGCCTCTCTGGCAGGGTCCTTCATCGCCGTAAGAAACGGCATCCGGGATATTGCGCGGAGACGTTGGTGTGAACCTCTTGGCAGGTCGATAGAGGTCCAGAATCAAGGAAAACTGCTGGGGAAGTATTAAGCCGCATGTAAGATGGAGAGTGGATGAAGACGGTCACATGTTGATTTGCGAGGACTGTCGGGCTCGCTCCGGAAGATAGCCCGGGGACCGTTAATTGTACACCAGGCATCTCATTCTAGAACTATTGCTAAGAGGCTTGAAAAGATGTGTTGGATTAGTAATAGAGGAAATAAATGCGCTTTACTTAACGACGAAAGCGCTTCCACTCTGTGCAGAATGTCGTAGGTCGTCCTAAATCTTGGTCGCTTCCAAAACAATTCGTGTCTATCTCCGAGGATATATCTTGAGCTACTGAATAATCCACTAGAATATGTAGAATGTTAGATTGATTCGAATGATGATCGCATCAACGTTCAATAGGGAGAGTCGATCCAATTGAATTGCTTTGAACTTCTGCGAACATGCAATTGAACGCTTGTCGGGGCACACGTTACTTGGTTTGTTTTGAGAACCGAAGTTCGAGACATCAAGTTTTACGAACATGAGCATGGAAATGTTAGGGAGAACGCTTAAATTGTCTTGGCCTGACATGAATATTACAGCCAATTATTTAGAATTGCATTGTTTGGGGAGTGAAGCCTATGGACATTCCTCCTCTTGCTTTTCTCTCGCGCTTACTCACGACTGCACAACTCCATAATCCCACCTTTCCACCTTCTGCCCGTTTCCTAGGTCATCCAGAGCTACAAAGGACAACAATAGAGGTCTGTTGACTGCCAGACAGTACCGGAGAATAGAACATCCGTTCACTGATCTACTAGTACACGTAGCGGAAGTCAGGATTCTCCCTATCCGTAAGATCATCGAATGCTCGGGAGTGAGTAATCTTCTCCGCGCCATCAGCTTCGGTGGTACTCATTGTCTGTTGGGATTCTGTTTTCTTTTCGACATTGCGGCGGGTGAGAAGCCATCTGGTAACCAGAAGGATGATGTTGAACAACACGTAGAGACAGAAGTGAGCAGTGAAGCCCTTCTGGTAGCGTGGCTCATCAGATTTTTGGAAGATCTGGAAAGGTAATCAGTTTTAAATGAGGAAAGATTGTTTCAAGAGTCTTACCTGGGGTGCAGTCATGTTTCCAGCTGCCCAAGCGATGAATGTGATGGAAAGCGAGATGGACTTCTTGGTTCGCCCAGCGATGTTGCGGGAGATCAGAGAAAATACCAAATTCCCCTCAGCGAGAATGAATTGAGTGCAGTAGAAAGCAATGAGGAGACCAACACGGTTAGATGCAGTCGGAGGGATTGAGTAGATGATAGCTGTCCCGATGATTGGTGGGATGGTCCATGCGTGCATAACCAAGCAAGTCTGCTTTGTCGTCTGAGCAAGAGTTGCAGATCCGATCATAACAATGATCGTCACTGCACCTTGAGCGATGTTGAGTAGTTGGGTTTGCAGGTAGGAGAATCCGAATCCAGAGATAATCAAGTTGGAGAACACGCCGAGACCGCCAATGACGAGTGTACTGGTAATTTGCAACAGAACGTAGCACCAAATGACTGGATCGGAGACGGCTTCCAGCATTTGATACTTCTTGTAGGTTTTGTTGTCCAATCCAGTTTCATTTGCACGGACTCGTTCAATCATCAGTCGCTTTTCATCCTCGGAGAAACACTTGGCTGCGACTGGGGAGTCGGGCAGCCACCATCCGATAAAGACCGCCCACACGCAGGTCAGTAGACCAAGAACGAGGAAGAGGAGTTGCCATGATTTGATGACGCCGTTTTCGTAGTGGGAGATTCCAAAGGCAATCAGGCCTCCAGTCTACTTTTGTGTTAGCATGATATGCATTGTTTGTGTACGAGTTGAGTCTCACCATCAATTGCACTCCTGTCATACAGTACCATAGGGATGTCAAAACGCTCTGTTCTCGCTTGGTGTACCACATCGATGTCCTGAAAGATTCAAGTCAGCTATACTTCCTTGACTAGCATTTAAAATCAGGCTTACATGATAATAAAAGCCGGTTGGACACAAGATTCGAAGACTCTGTATTGAAGTTAGCCATCAGTCGCCAGATTGGATGCTCATGTTATCTTACCCGAGTAGAAATCGGACGACCATCAGGGATACAAAGTTATTAGCGGCAGCTGAGCATGCGATAACGGCTCCCCAGCAAAAAACACTATCATCGTTAGTATGCTCCAGGGCATCACATTCCAAACCGAGACTTACTTGACAGAAAGGTACTTCGCAACGGGGAATCGCTGCAGCAACATGTTCGTGGGCCATTCTCCAACCAAGACACCCATGTAAAGAATCGTGCCCAGCCATGAATAGTCTTGTCCTTTGAGATTGGCATCCTCTCTGATATTCATGACAGAGGCAAATCCTAAGGTTCCTTTGTCGAGAGATTGGCAGAAGTACGTCTATAGCCCATGAAAGTCAGTCACAGGCTCGAGGACCCGTAGCTTGGGGACTTACGCCAAGCATACAGGCGAGAATTCTCTTGTTGACGGTCCAGAATAGCTTCTTACTCAGAGCTTCATCGATATGAATCCCGGTGTTGTCATAATAATTTGTTGCCTGCAAGCCCTGTTAGTTCAGATGTATAGGACGCACCCGATTGCACATACCTCGGGATCATTGGCCATTGCCTTCTCATTGTTATCGTCGCGAACGGCTGGAGATACGATCTCGTCGTGCTCATGCATGGTGGGAACTTTCGCAGTGCTCATGGTGAAGGCAGTTTGCAGGTGTCTAGTTCGACTCAAAGAAAGAACTTCGCAGCGACCAATTGATCCGAAATATGCAAGTCTTGAATAACTTGATCTTGGACTGTGTCCGATGAGCGTGCTTGATCTACACTTCGGGAACTATCATGACTGTTATATGTCAACCATACGGTCGGGATCAATATGAGGCGCTCTTCCCCAACTTTGATTTGGTGTTTGGTGGCTGGCGGACTCCTCTCCGCTGAATAGCCCGGTCCCCGAAGACGCGACTGATCCAAATTTGTGGCGTATGTGGAGTCCGGGGAACCCCTTAGGAAGGGAATTGAAGGCAATTATGCTCCGGGTTCCCGCTGGTGGTTTGGAAAGTACCTGGTTTTGTCCTTGAGTTCTGGAGGTGTGGCGGCCCTTGGGGTGTCGGAGAAGAATGCAGCGAGGCAGCCCAGCGCATTGAGGATAGCGGGGTCGAAGTCGAGATCGTCAAGGTGGGGTCTGGGGCGGGGTTCGTCGTTCCATGGCAAATTCGAGAGCTAGAGACCAAAAGTAGCTTGTTTCTTTTGAGGCCATTCCGATGCATAGACTATCATCATAGCTTTAAGCAGCATGCTTGATTCCTGCACGGCGATGAAGACCAGGGAAAGATAAACGAGGTTTCGGGAAATTGGTGACATTGAACTATGATTCGACTGTTGACATTTCGCTAATAACTCACTTCCTTCGGCTTGTAAAGTTCTTCAAGATATGCAACCTCATCTGTGCTAAGTACAAAGTTTAAAGAAGATACAGCTTCGTCAATTCTTTCAACGCTGTTCAGACCAGTGACAGGCCAAGCCTGTTTACTCAAACTCCATGCCAAAGCCACAATAGCCATACTTACACCACGCTTCTTCGCAACTTCTTCCACTCGCCCTACGATCATCTCATCCACTTCTTCTGATGCCTGACCTCGAATCAAACCTGACAAGAGTTTGTCATTCTGGTTCCGAACTCCGTCGCGCACTTTGAAAGGTCTTGCAAGGACACCTCTTGCCAATGGACTCCAAGGCATCAACCCAATGTTTGCGTCACGACAGTACGGAACCATCTCGCGCTCCTCCTCTCGATACAGTAGATTCCAATAGTTCTGCATACTGATAAATCGATGCCAATTGTGCTTCTCTGCGATATTTTGCAGCTTTTGAAACTCCCACGCTTGCATACTACTCGCCCCCAGATATCGAATTTTACCAGAGCTGACCACATCACTCAATGCATGCATGACCTCAACTTGCGAGCAGTCTCGATCCAAGCGATGAATTTGTAGAACATCAATATATGTTCCCAGCCTCGCAATCGATGCGTCGACTGCATCGAGTATGTGCTTTCGAGACAAGCCAACTCGGTTAACTAGACCTTGAGCAGTCTTGTTCATGAGAGAACTGATCGGAGGTTGGTTGACAGGGTCCAGCGCATAGAAAATCTTGGTCATGATCACTAATTCTTCTCGGGGTATCTGATACTTCTTGATGGCTTCCCCGACTATCTCTTCGCTGCGTCCATTCGAGTACACATCTGCCTGAACAATCGGAGTCAGCTCTCATATCTTGAGCCAAGAACTCATAGTTAAATTCATCAAATTCCCAACTCACCGTATCCCATGTATTGATCCCCTGCTTCCAGGCATACTGAAGCAATGGTAAAGCTTGCTCTTTCTCAAGCAGCCATGGCTGCCACCTCTGATCTCCGAAAAGGGCGCACCCAAGTACAACTTTCGAGATGTACAATCCAGAGTCTCCCAGCCTAAATTGTTGTTGTTAACATGCTACTGCTCGTTTTTCAAGGAATAATTGAATGGGTCAAAATACCTTGTGTGCTCCATTTCCGAATGTTAGCAGCAAGTGATGTTTAATGTTCTTAGTAACTGCACTGACAAGCGAAACTAAAACAAAATCTCGGCAAAGGTATCGTGACCGTCGGAGAAACCCTCTGGTATTATCCCGAACATTGGGATTTCAGCTTCGTATTGACTGTAATTGTTCCTGCGCCGAGACATAGCCCGTTGCCCGAAAATCGCGGGGTAAAGCAAATTGTGGGGTGCTCCGGCCCATAACCATGCACTTTACCCCGGAGATCCAATTTTCTTTCAAATCTGATTGAGCTGCGAATTGCTCAAATATATCTCGTTCGCAAGTGAAGACGACTTTCGAGGCAAGCGAATCATCGTACAAGCACATTCCTTAGTCAAGCGAACTTCGAAACAATGTTGAGCTTCAAGGTGAGCTTTGTGTGTTGGGAGACTCGGAATCGGCTAACATGATCAAAGGTGTTGTTGCTTGGCGCACTCGCACAATGTGCACTGGCTCTCGTTGCCGATGTTCCTGGCCTCAATGGTACGCTGATCCGAGCTGTGTCTGAACTTGATGAGGCTCATGATATTTAGGTCCTATTCCTGTCGTTCCATCTACCCAAGGATCGAAGAAGAGGCCGAGTGACTTCGTCCATCCAGGGCTATGGCACAGCCACAGCGATCTTGAAACCATGCGAAATAACGTTCTCGGTGGCGTTGAACCATGGAAGTCAACATATGATTCATTCTCCAACGATTCGTACTCCCTGTCGACTTACACTATGCGCGGTCCATTCCCAGTGATTAGTCGTGGTGGGGTTAGTAACTACAGCTCGTTCACGTCGGATGCAAGAGCCGCCTATCAAAATGCAATCATGTGTATGTTCTCAATTTGTACTCAGTGCTGATCAAGCTGACTTGGTGAAGGGTACATCACTAAAGATGATGCTCACTGGAAGAGAAGTACGACAATCCTTGATGCGTGGGGGTCAAACTTGACCAACATCATCGGTACTGATCGATCATTGATGATCGGTCTTGACGGAGACCTTTTCGTGAACGCTGCCGAGATCATGCGATGGGAGGGTGGCTGGGTCGAGCAAGGAGCAAAATGGCAGGGCGGTTCAGGATTTAGCATCCAGCTCTACTGGCTCTTCGCTCGACAAAGCGTCATCATCGGCCAGGCTAATTACGGAATCGTCTCGATCAAGGCTCTCCTCAGCTTCGCTGTTTACCTCGACGATGTGGCCATGTACAACTACGCTTTGTACGCGTACAAGAACGATCTTTGTGCTGGCATAGACTCCACCATAAGTTCGAGCTCGGGTCAATCTTCTGAGTCTGGGAGAGACCAGAGCCACGCCATGACTGGACTTGGATGGCTGGCATTGGCGGCCCGCGTGGTCAACAATCAGGGCTACAATCTTTTCACATATGGAAACAACCTTCTTTTCAAAGGATCGGAGTACTCAGCAAAGTACAACCTCAACGAGACTGTTCCCTACGATCCGAAGTTCTATCGCTGTGAGGCGGTTCTTGTCAACGGGCCTTGGTCAAAGATATCCACAGATCAGCGAGGAATTCAGAAACAGGTTTGGGATATCTTGCATTACAGCGCTATTGCGAATGGGGTAAAGGACCCCTGGACGCTGAAGGCCAAGCAAAACGCAGATTCACTGGGAGGAGAGCGTCGTGTTACTGGAAATGATATGCCCAGCTGGGGTGATCTTCTCTTTGCAACAAAGGGTAGATGAACAAAGCCATGCTGCAACACTTGAAGGTTAGACGATGTTACGTTACAATACTCAAGCCTACTGGCACTCTAAAAGTGAATCATTAACCTTTCCGTGATCGTTCATTTTTGTAAGCCTCTCACTGGGGTTAGGTGGTACAAAATCATAATTTTCCTTCTACCTTTGAGCCGGTCCTCGGATTGAGGATACTTTGCTCGTATCCTCGGGATAGATCTTTCCGAAAATTACCAACTATATGCTGATAAATCCTTGGTCAGTTGACATTCTCTTAATGTTGTTAGTGTTTCCTCTTTCACCTCTCGGCCCGCTACCCCCTATTACCCCCTCTCGCTTAACGCCTCGGTTCCGAAACAACATCACAGACGGGGCAGGGATGGGACCCTGGCTGCGGCGGATAAATTAAGTTGTGGAGATACCAGCTTGAACTCGTTTCATCCAAACAACAAGCTCTCTTCTGGATGGTGGAATATTGGGTCTCAGTGAGAACATGCAGCTTCGATTGGATGAACTCAAAAACATGTCAAATGAGGTCGTCAGATGCCAAATATCTCTTGGCAACCTTGATTCGGACTTCCCTGAAGGTCTGGTTGGTCTTGATAAATTGAAGATGCGAGTGGGGCAACTTTAAATCTCGGGATGATCATGTGGATGTTACACTCCGCCGGGAACTAGGTGCTTCGAGGAAGTATAAGGTGGATGGGATTTCTTCGTTTGTGGTCTGTCTTCACATTTCACCACGCCCGTTATCCTTTCACGATGCATCCAATTTATCTTCTTGCAACTGTTCTCGCAGGGGTGCAGGCATCCCTGACTTTCAAAGGTGTCGATTGGTCTTCTCTTCTGATCGAGGAAGCTGCTGGTTATACATACAAAACCACTGCCGGAAAGACCGCACCGCTCGAGACAATTCTTGTGGCAAGCGGAGTCAATACTGTTCGCCAGAGATTATGGGTCAACCCATCAGATGGCAACTACAACTTGGACTATAATCTCAAGCTAGCGAAGCGTGCCAAAGCTGCTGGCTTGAATGTTTATCTGGACATATTCTTCAGCGACACCTGGGCGGATCCAGTGAACCAGGTATGTTGTTGAGCTGTTGCAAAGGCGATATCGAGGGTCTAAGTCGACGTAGAAAATACCCTCAGGGTGGCCAACCGCGATTAATGATCTCGCTTGGGAAGCATACAATTACACCCTTGATGTCTCAAATGCGTTCGCTGCTGCAGGCGTTCCATTATCAATTGTCTCGATCGGGAATGAAATCACAGGAGGTCTTCTCTTTCCAACTGGGTCAACCTCGTCTTTTTACAACATCGCGACGATATTGCATTCCGCCTCTTCGGGAATCAAATATTCCAACCTTGCCACTAAGCCTAAGATCATGATTCATTTGGACAATGGCTGGAAATGGGATACCCAACAGTGGTGGTATAAGAGTGTCTTGGCAGCTGGCCCACTCCTCACCACAGACTTCGACATCATGGGTGTATCTTACTACCCATTCTACAACCCCTCCGCTACTCTCGCCAATCTCAAGACCACTCTGACAAACATGGCATCAACATGGAAGAAGTCGATCGTGGTTGCAGAGACCAACTGGCCAGTAACCTGCACATCACCAAAATACGCTTTCCCTCCCGACACTACTTCCATCCCAAAAAGTGCTGATGGACAGACAACTTGGATGAAAGATGTCGCAGCTATCGTAGCAGGCGTCAGTGGAGGCAGTGGGCTGTTCTATTGGGAGCCAACGTGGATCCGGAATGCAGGCCTGGGAAGCAGCTGCTACGACAATCTGATGGTTGACCAGAAGGGGGTGGCAAGGTCAAGCTTAGGAGTCTTCGCCTCCATTTGAGATTCTGAGTGCTGTGTGAGTTTTTATCTTCTGTGTATATATATTTGTGAAGCCAAGAAATGTTTCAGGCGCTGGTCCAAAATATCCACTACCAACTCTTTACAGAACAGTCGAGTAGTCACAACAGTGGAACAAAGTCTGTTACTACCTCAGTCATTCAGCGGTCGTCGCCATGTGACTCTGTGGATGTACTCGGGGAAACGGAATACACAGGATGTCGCATTCTTTTTGAGGCTTTACATACACATCATTGGAATACTCTCAGGACAGTGAAAGTTCATCCGCTACCTTTCTAATCCCCTTCACATGGTGTCTCCAGGGTTGGCTATTCATAGGGACAGTTGTCTCGACCGAGTCGGCAAAACGGGATTAAGTCGAAGCGCGAAAGTCTCGACTATTTTGATCGCGCCCAGCGGTTGCTTTTAGACCCACCCTAAGATGCCTTCTTACCACATGAAATGCGAGAAACGCGAGATGTCATTGGAGATCAATACGTCATCGCCGCCAAGGTGATGGAAGGACCAGAATGCTTCTTTGGTCTGTATCGCAAGTCTTCGAGATATCTTCGGCTTCCCAGGAGTCTTGGAAACTAGCAATTTCACCCTGACCATCTTTGCACACAGGAGCATTGCTGAGTTGCCAATCATGCCACCAATCCCCCATAGAGTCTGGGTCCGAAATCACCCAGGATCGTCCGTTCAAGATATCCAAAATGAGCCCGACTGGAGTTCTGGCCATGAGCATAGAGTCGGATTTGTGAATGGTCAAAGTCGTGTTCCTGGCCTGACTCATTCTGGCGATGAAATTGAGGATTCAGACCCTCATGATGAGCGTGAAGCGGAGGAAGCGCAATCAAGATATCAGAAATTTGGAGAAGAGGTCAAAGAGGGGAAACTGGTGGATTCCAGAGATTCTATCAAGGCTCAGGAAGACTTTCATTTGCGAAGGCCTAATGTCCATTCGGTAGGATGGCGGTATGTTCTGAATGCGAAGGAGACTTGGATCAAGAATGTGGAGAATTGGCCTGCAAATATTGAGCGTAAGAAGAAAGAAGAAGAAGCCGCCGAGGGAAAGAAAAATCAGGAAGCCAAGACACAAAATAGCGACAGCGGAAAGGCAAATGAAAGTCAGGCAGAGGGTGGAGTTCAGCAAGAGCATGAGTGGAAACGGGCGAATGGTGAAAGTGATAAACATCACGATGCTTATGCGGGATCATCAGGGAGCGATGCAGATGCTGAGGGCTCCGAAGAGGATGAAGAAGACAAAAGCGAATTCCAAAAGCTGAGGGAGAAATATTCACCACAGGAGATTGCCCTACTCCGGTCCCTGCAGCATGAGAAAGACTACATTTACAATCTAACCCAGAATGATGGCAAAAGGAATTCACCAGTCAAAGATTCCGATCCGCTCATTTCAATTGACGAAGCAGATCAGTTTAGTCCTGATAATTGGATCCCGCGATCATCAAACCTCATTCGATTGACAGGAAAGGTGTGTTTGAGTGCAATTTTCGCTACATTCTGTTCTAACACCACTGATAGCATCCTTTGAATGGAGAGCCGAAGCTCACTCCCTTATTTGAAGCTGGTCTCATTACCCCAAATGAATTCCATTACGTTCGAAATCATGGTCCAGTCCCTCATCTTCTCTGGGAATTTCACAAGCTAGAGATTCGTGGACTTGAGGCTAGCCAACAACTACAATTGAGCATGGACGAGCTGGTAGAACGATTTGATAGTATCAATATTCCCGTGGCATTAGCTTGTGATGGGAACAGGAGGAAAGAGCTGAATATGATCAAAGGATCCAAAGGGTTCAACTGGGGAAGTGGTGCAGTTTCATGCGCTTACTGGAAAGGTGCTCGACTACGGGATGTCCTTCTCGCTGCTGGTATTCCGGAGATGGTCAATCCAGGTCGCAGGCTTTGGGTCAATTTTGAAGGTGCAGATGAGCCATCTGAAGGGAAATATGCCACATGCATCCCCTCTGATTATGCGATGGATCCTACGAACGACGTGATTCTAGCCTACGAGATGAATGATGTTCCACTACCACCAGATCATGGTCATCCCATTCGCGTTATCATTCCTGGATACGTTGGGGGCCGATGTGTGAAGTGGCTGCATAGAGTTTGGGTGAGCGAGAAAGAAAACGAATCTCACTACCACATCTGGGACAATCGAGTCCTCCCTGCATTCATTACGGAAAAAGACGGCGAGTTTGCAGACGTTGGTTTTATGCATCCGAGCACAGCATGCAACGAGCAAAAATTGTCAAGTCTGCACAGGGTGAGACAGTCTCCCTGGATCAGGCAACGAAGGGTAAAACCTACCGAATCGAAGGTTATGCATACGATGGAGGGAGCCACGAAGTTCAACGAGTGGATGTATCCCTTGATGATGGTGATACCTGGCTTTATTGCATTCGCAAATTTCCAGAAGCACCAATTCGACATGGAAACAAATTCTGGACCTGGTTGCACTGGCATCTTGATGTGGAAATCGCACACTTGGTTCGCTGTAAATCAATAATCGTGCGTTGTTTCAATGTGTTCAAGAACACTCAGCCACGAGAGCCATCCTGGAATACAATGGGGATGATGAACAATTGCTGGTATGTTGTTAAGCCAGAAATCGCAGGGGAAGGCGAAGGCATTGCAAAGATCCTGTTCCGCCATCCTGTAGAGCCAGGAACTAAAGAAGAGGGTTGGATGAAACTTTCTGAGTCCGAAAAGATCAACGAAGCAAAGCAAGCTGCTGGTGCGCCTAAAAAACAGTTCACACGCGAAGTGATCGAGAAGGATAACAGTGATAACGACTGCTGGATTGTGGTGGGTGGAAAGGTTTATGATGCAACGAGCGTCTTGGACTGGCACCCAGGAGGAAAGGCTGCCATTACCGGGCATGGCGGAAAAGTCTGGCAAGCCACAACAGATGAGTTCAATTCAATCCATGACGGCTAGGCACAAAAGAAGCTGAAAGGTATGTCAACTAGTCATATGTTATTGTCGAATGTCTGACTTGATCTGAAACATGTTACCACAGGCTGACCCCGCCACAGAATGTATCCTCGGAATTGTGACCGACAAGGCGGCCAACTTTATCAAGAAGAATGCAGAGAAAGAGGCTCAAGAGGCCGCCAAATCAGGTTCTCGATCCTCGGATGTTGCGCTTCAGAAACACCGATGGGTACCAGTCAAACTATCCAAACGCACCGAGCTCTCCAAAGATACCCGCCGTTATACTTTCAGCCTCCCAAAGTCCTCGAAGCTTGGTCTCGAAACTTGCCAGCATATTCAATTTGGTTTCCACTTCAAAGGCCAAATGCTCCAAATGCTGATTCGGAGTTACACACCAACAAGACCAGTCATGCCTAAAGAGGAAGACGGGACTCTTGATCTCGTCGTGAAAACATACTTTCCTGATGAGCGCCAGCCTGGAGGGGCGATGAGCAATATCCTGGATTGCATACCGATCGGCGAAGAAATTGAGATCCGTGGTCCCACTGGGGAGATATCGTACCATGGTAACGGCAAGTTCATCATCGAAGGCAAAGAGCGCAACTTTTCGAAAGTCTCATTGATGCTCGGTGGATCCGGCATCACTCCTGGCTATGCACTTATCGCACGAATCCTGGGCGAGAATGAAGACAAAACTCAGCTGAGGGTGATTGATGCTAATAGGAGCGAAAACGATGTCCTTCTCCAGGACCAAATGGAGAAGTTCTCGACACAGCATCCAGAGCAGCTCAAGATATGTCACGTGTTGAGCCATCCAAGCGATGATTGGAAAGGTGTGAAAGGGCACGTCAACGAAAGCGTAATCAAAGGGAACACGTTTGCCCCTGACGATGGTTGGGAGAGCGTGGTCTTCCTATGTGGACCACCCGCCATGATTCAGAAGATTGGGGCTACGAAGAAGAAAAGGACTGCTTTTGGTTCTAGATGGAGAAACTGGTATTGTTGTTCGCTTCCGAATGTGATAGAAATCCGTTTAGGCTTAGGATGTCTTAGCAACAGGCCGATCAATGTGACCGCACGTGATCGTAACCCGCTTTGAACGAACCACCCCAAGATCCAGCACAAAGTGGCATGCTTTGTCGCCATTCCATCGCTATCCCGCGCATAGTAATACAGTCAGGATACTCTATTCGGCCCAATGTGTCCCTTCCGAGGTCGTCGATTGCCTATGTGATCTCACGCGTTGGGCAGCCCGGGAAAGGGGTTTCGCTAAAGGAGCATCCCATGTTTTCTTTTGTTCTGGAGCTGCCCGCCTTTCCAATACATTGTCCACTCCCACCCTGTGCAGAGGGTGGAGGGAGGATGTAAGAAAACTTCTTGCCTGCTTATGTCTCAGCTGTGTTTTCTGTGGGATTCTACGACAGTTAAGAGAGCTGCAAAAAGTCGTGTTGTTCCTATGAGGAATTTTGACGGTCTGGACTGTGGTGGGTCGCCCGGAACGCCGCGCAGACGCAAGGGGTGGCGCACCCAGCTCGATAGCTGAACAGGTGAGATAAAATGAGGTCATCTTGAGATCTCGTCAGATCCAAATCGTCTTCTTCGGGGGAAGCTCGGACTGATGGAAGGGAAAACCTTATACAGATATCGTTGAGATGCCTTATCCCGCGCGCGTCACTATTAAATGTGTCTTGACAGCTAACATTGTTGTTTCCGGCTTTAACACGCACCAATTGATTCCAAATTCTCTCGAATCATGCTTCGCGTTCGCTTTCTTGCCGCAAGGTTATCCTCTACCTCCCCATAATGCTTGACAACCACGGGCGGCTTGTGTGGCGCCCGCCCTCGATCGTACCCGCAGCCACTAAAGCCCGATTGTCCCAGGAGTGATTTGCACAAGCCTCTTTATGCTTGAGGATCAGCATATTTTGCACAAGGGATGCCCAGTGCCATGGAACCCTTACTGCAGGCGTGCATTGGATCGGTCCCGGGGGAGCCAGCCGCTCACTAGGGGGGGTAGCCACCACTTTATTTGACAGCTCGTTATGCACGTCGTCGATATTTTCTAGCCGCTTCATAAAATGCAGCCTGTGCAGCTCTCAATTGCCGCCGTGCATATGTACCTTGAGATGAAGTTGGGATCCAAGTAGATCTAAAGTTATAAGCAACACCTACTTCTCATGTCGCGTTGTTTTGTTCTGCTCAACAGATTGAATTGCGAGTACCTTCGTGTTTGTTGTCCGAGCTCGTCATTGGCATTCCAGCCCTTACCTGCATTCCCCTTCGTCCACCATGAAGGCCTCGCCCCTTCCTACGGAATTCTTCGCGCAATCGTCAATCGATAAAGATAACATGTCAGCCCTGCCCCGCGAGTCGTGCGGTTGGCTTCTCACATCGCCATTCACAGCCATAGTTTCGAGAATGCATCTCGGCGGTACCCCTCGTTCTCAATCACTTGCAGCAAACGATATAATGGCAGAACACGAAGTCGACCACGGAACCATTGACTTTCAAGTTCCTCCTGAAGACTTTCAGGATCTTTGTTCCTCCTCATCACTGCGCAGCTCAGGCGAGTCCGACAGCTGGGTAATGGAAGACATGTTTGAGCCATCTCAATTCAGCCCAACCTACACCAACAATCACTCCAGTTTTGACAGCTCCCTTTCACAACTGGAAGACGAAGAGCAGATCTGGCGCATGTGGGATACGAACGAAGACTTCGTTTCACCAAAGCCCCTGCTCTACCCCATCATTTCCGACCCTGTCAAGGTCCGAGACCATGGACAACTCGGCACGACTCGAAAATTACCTTCACAGATCCAGTCTGGTATCCAGTCTCGCAAAGCATCTCAGTTATCGCGCTCTTCAGCTACTCGCTCTCCTCGTCGCTTTGCTGGTGCTCCAATTGTCCCAACATCACCTGTCGCCAAAACCTTCTACTCTGCTTTTCCATCGGATACTCAAGCAGTCCCAAAGCTTCATCAACGTTACCACGAGAAGTGCGGTTCTCTTCCGGCACCAAGCGAGCCACGATTGAGACCTCAGCGCTCCCGAGCCATGACCACACCGGCTCCATCCGGCCCGTCTATTGGTCAAGCTACCCTCCCATCAAGTCGGAACGCCCCAGCGGCAACAGCCCTCGAGTCTCAATCTTCATCTGAATGCCTGTTCATGCGCTCGGCTCCAGTGTCGCCTCAGTACCCACACTTCCACGAGCGAGATCTCATGGACATGATGGTCGAGACATCCGCGTTTTCTGACGACGAAGACGATGAAAACGAAGATGGTCCAGGCTTTGTCGGTGCAATGAAGTCTGTTTTGAATCTAGGAAGGAGCACCAGTAACACGGAGTTGGACAAGCTCTCTGTCGAGAAAGGGAGTGGGAAGGTTGCTCGGAGGAATTTGAGTGACACGTTGAACTCTTGGTTCAAGAAGAAGAAGCGGGTTACTTTGTGAATGCTTCCCTCTGTCTGCGTTGATTATTTTTCTTTCTTTTGTCATACAGGATGAGTAATGAGGCGATCATGATGGATGGGCGTTAGGTATACAGGATGGTGGAAAAGCGACTGATTGATGATTTACGAGATGTTACGATATGAGTTGTTTCTTTTGTCTTTTCATGGTTTTATGATTGCAACGATAGAGACTTCCTGGATTCTGGGTGCTGAATGATGGGATGAGCGTAAGGGCACAGGAGTACAAGGGAAACAATGGGCATGAGAACATCAGACATCAGTCACATGATGATGACGAGAATCAGAAATTATGGCCAGCATGAACTACACATACCTCCGTACCACAAATGTAAATGTATCAAGATATATGAGGTGTAATCTAAACCCGCAGCATGATGGTGATTCTCGCGTCGCGAACACAAATCAAAATCTCGTTTGAGATTCACATTTCTATTAGCACATCCTTTATAGTAAGTGCCGATCTTAGTCGAGTCTCATGAAGTGATATTCTACTTCAATTGTGTCAAATGTCTCCCTTCAGCTGTTCGATGTTTCGGTCCAGACTGTGTTCCCATTTCCTACATGTTCAATGTCGTCCTTATGAAAAGTGACATGCGGCGCACGCCAAGTCGTTTCGCAGAAACGGGAACTTTCTGCGTTCACGGCTAGAGTGCGATTCGGACAAGAAAAATAGCAGTTTTCGACTAATCGAGGGTTTCTTTTATTGCTCTAGAACACGATATCTACCCCGCTATGCTTTTTGTTGTGTGCGAAAGTAATGCAAAGTGTTTGACTCAACGAGCCAGTTTCTAGTGTACATATCATTTCCCCTCTAACAACTCAACTGTTGAGGTTCTGTGTTTGCTTCATTTCGAAGGCAAAACATCCATCGGCTGAGGTCGCAATTTTCTGGCCGCCATACGTACCTAATGATGTTAGTCTAGTGCCTGTATATGAGTTCAATTGATTAACTTACAAGTCGAGTCCTTCAAATCTCTGAATGCATTTGCGCAGACGTCCGATTCCAAAGTTCTCGGGTACTTGTTGACTCTGCATGCCTCATCGGACTCTCCTTCCAGGTATGGTGCAACCACGGCGCGCAACTCGATGATATTCAGTCCACCTGGTGTTGTTCTGACGACGTGTGGATCAGAGCCTGGCTCTCCATCAGCGGGCTTGTTGAATTGTTGCCAGGTATATGTGCGCTTGCAGAACTCCGTGATAGCGGATTCGGCTAGGCCAGGGGTGATCGCCAACTGGTTTTCAAACTGATCCGAATTGTAGCAGTTCTCGTTGTTGATCGAAGAAGGTGGAGGCGGAGGGTTAGTCGGCTCAGGAGGTGGCTGGCTTGTAGATTCGGGCGGTGGTGGAGGTGTGGTTGTGGTGCCTGCCGGTGGTGGATTGAGAGAAACTTGGGACAAATCAAAGCTCATACAACCATTGTGGTCTTCGGTGACCCATACAAGTTGTCCTCCCATTGGACCTGTATATTATTAGCAATCGACTTTGGTATGACCAAAGAAGGGAGACTTACACTCATCGAGTAGACGAGCGAAGGCCTTCTCGCATTCGCCTTCAGTCAACGACCGAGGATATGTACCACCTGCACAAGCAGGAGCGATATTTTCAGTAGGGTTAATTAGGCCAAAGGTGTCGATGCCGTCGCGCGTGACATTGCCAAATACTAAGGGTGAAGTGGCTCCTTGTGGATCGCGTGGAGGCTGTCCTTTGGTGTCCCAGATATATGAGCGGCCGCAAAGAAGGACAGTAATTTTGGTTGCATCTTCGCGTACCAGATCATTGTCGCTGAGACATGTTGATCCGATATAGCCGGAGAACGTGCCGGTACCTGTACATCAAGTCAGCATAGATCATCAAAAAGTGTATTCACAGCTTTTCTTGAGACAACATCCAATTCGCTTGCGGAGCAACACTTACCGGTTGGAAGTGCACCTGTGGTAGTCTTTGATGCGATTTGTGTCGAGCTTAGAGATGCAAGGCTGGCACTGGATGCTGAAGCCAGGCTAGCGCTTGAAATCGATGCAAGACTGGCGCTCGATGCAGAGGCGAGGCTTGCCGATGATGCAGAAGCAAGACTCGCTGAAGCGCTGCTGACTGGATCTGTGCCTTCAAAAATGCAGCTGCTTCCCTCAGGACCACCGTCCTGTCTCTTTCGGGCTGGATTTGCTGGACAAACAGGATGGCCGGCCCCAGTCCAAGGAATTGCTCCGTTGTACATGACAGGACGGCCATTTGGCCCACCTCTGGGGTAAGAAGTATCTTGAAGGTACTTCTTGATGGCTTCTGACCATCCATAGCCCGCATTATCTGGCAATCCATCCGCAATCTGCTGGATCTTTGCTCGATGGGAATCAACACCAAGGAAGTAGCTGATCAAGCCCGAAACCATTGCAGTCGCTAATTGATCACAAATTAGTAAACCATTGTGTAAACATCGTTTCTTCACTTACATCCTGAAGTCCCAGATTGCTTTTGTCGTTGAGTGTTGATGGCAACCGTAGTTGAAAAGTACATGTCAACTCCTGGTGCCCAAACATGAACCTTCGACTCGGGAAATGCGGCGGCAGGGACATCCTGTGTATATTCCCAGACAGTGCCAGAATTGTAGACTGAGCCAACGACGATAATTGGGATGGCTGTGGACCAATGAACAAAAGCGCTAGTCATTACTCTGGATTCGGAGCCCTAAATAATGTCGTCAGAGATTATTTCAGTTAGGTTTCGAATTTTGTGATCTTAACATACCTCAACGTTTCCAGATGGAACGACGATGACAACACCAAGTGAAGCCAGCTGTCGCAAGAGATCGAACATTTCATAGACGCTGGACTGCAGTGCTGGTAAAGTCGTTGCTTCAGAAATGATTCCGCGTGAAACATTGATCACTGCCATCTTTTGCAAGCCTTTGGCTTTTACATCATCTCGAATCTTTCTGAAAGCATCTGTCAATGCAGAGTTTCGGCTCACGCTTCTGCCAAATGATGCGGATGGAAGACCTAACTCAGCCATCTCCTCGTCAGTAGGGATAGCTTGGGGAAGTCGAATGACGGTAAGCTTCGATGCCTTTGAAACGCCATAGTTCACGCCCACGGCTCTTCCGGTCATGCCAGTGCCATGATTGCGCCATACGTCGCTGTCTGTATAAGTTTCCGGAAATTCGTATTCGTACGGATACCGATGGATCTCAGCGCCTGGGACACCTGGCCAAATCCACTCTGGATTTCCAATGTTGTTTCTGAGCCAAACATAGGACTGGGAAATAGTCAGTACGCAACTCGGAGAGAAGTTCCATTCGACTCACAGGATGTGATACCGCATATCCGCTATCTACAATGTATATTCTAGCGGCTCCTGGGGTTTCCGGGTAGAATGCATAAGTATCAATAACATCAAGAGCGACACCTTGAGGCTGTGAAACAACCTTCAGTGAGGTTTCAGGAGTTCTCTGCTGGTTTGGCTCAGGAGCTCTCTTAACAAGCCAATCTGGCAGAAGAGCGGTATCATTCCACGTATCTGCAGGTTCGTCCTTGACAAGCGAATCGCGAAAGTCGTAAGTACGATCAATGACATTGTCAAATTCGCTATCAGGGACGATACTTCGAACCTACAAGAAGTAAGTCATGATTTGGGTCTGAAGGGAAGGGGAACTTACTGCTGGCTCCTTGGAATAAACCTCTGTTTGGTTTGCGTCCAGGTATTGAGACCAAAACGACGTATATTCATCCGTACCAGAATGGAACAGAGTCTTTTCGTCAGTCTCAACCTTTAATTTCGCTGTGAAAGCATTGATGATAGAGACGTCCTTTGTTCTATCTGGTAGAAAGAAGTAATAGACCAAAGTGGGGGTAGGTGTGGAGGTGATCGCTGTAGTTGTAGACATTCCGGTGGCCGAACATTTGGTCTCTGCTGAGCAAGAGGTGGTAGTCATAGTGGTAGTCGCGGTACCGTCGACCTTGACCGTGGAGAATACTGTGCAGACTGATGCGGTGGCAGCCTGACAGGACGACACAGAGCTGGACGCCGAGGTGCTTGATGTCTCGTCGTTTTGTTCGTTCTCTTTGTTCGGCTCGTCGTAAATTGGAGGCTTGTGCTTGTGATGCTTATGGCCTTTCTTACAGAAGAAGATACACTTTTAAAAGTCAGCCACAAGTGAAATTGCCGTCATGGAAATCACAGAAACAAGGCGAAGAAGTTTCAAATCGGAGTTAGGGGTATAGATGGATTCCTAGGGGATACTTACTGGGAAGTGAAGCTTTGGAATCTTTGGGAACCGAGGGAAGGGGATCGGAGGGAACTTAAAAATGGTGTTGAAGAAATTGTCGACGCCGTCAATGATCGTGAGCAAGTTCGTACAGCCGCGGCATCCAACAATGATTGGGAAGAAGATGAGATCTCCGTTGCTATCTGTACTGCTGCTCCATGTGTTCTTCGTGTAATCTTCGTCGCTCGAAGTTCTGATCGTGACCCCAGGAGGAACTGTGGTCATAACAGATGTGACTTTTGGATCATAGAGCGTAAATAGACAATCAGGAAAAGGATAACCCGGGCTATTGAAAGATTAGTACGCCAGTCTTTCAGAAATTCAAGATGGCAAGCAGGAAATGAGAACTTACCATAGGTCCGGGTCAATACCGCCGTCCAGGAGGCACTCGGGGAAATTCTTTTCGCAAGTAGGATTTGGCTTGGTGAAGATGCAATCAATTAATGGAGTGCCATCACAATATGATGCCAGCTCGGTCTGCACTGTTCCAGGAATTACAGTGAGCAGACAGCCAGGGAACGGTGAACAAGTGGTAGGCTTTCCAGTAACTCTTGGGAAAATACAATCCGGCAATGACGAGCACACTGGACCGCCATCTGTGGTCAAAGGTCCTGAGAGGAGGCAGTCTGGGAAAGGCTGGCAAGATATTGAAGAGGCAGGAGCTGGTGTAACCGAGGGGAAAACGCCGGTGACGGAACCTGTCGGGGAAGGAGGTGGTGTTACTGAAGGAAATCCTAAAATATCGGACACAGATTGGCTGCTCGGGACAGTGAATGTAACCTGTGAAAGCTGTGTAACAGTCGTGGTTGGATTACCTTGCTGGTCAGTCAGAACGACAGTCACTGTTCGCAAAGACGCTGATACACTTGACTGACTGTTTTGTACAGGTTGAGGTTGCGAAAGCCGAGTTACAGTTGAGGTCGGAATTCCTTGAGAGTCGGTCAGCACCAAAGTGACGGTCTCAAACCCAGATTGTGACTGAGAAGTTTCAGGCGTTGGCTGAGCAGGTTGAGATATCTGCGAAACTTGAATAACAGCCGTAACAGGCGTGCCTTGATTGTCCGTTAAGACCGAGGTGGAAGAGAAAGATGCCACTGTTGACGACTGTGACTGCGAGACTCCAGATGATTGTTGTGACTGAGAAACTCCTGGCGCAGATATAGTGCCTGATGCAGGCTGGCTTATTTGAATCACAGTAGTTGTTAGGCTTCCTTGCGGGTCTGTGAAGACCGATGTGAAGGAAAATAGTGCCGAAGAGACTGATTGGGAGATTCCGGATGCAGATTGTGTGAAAGAGGATGGTTGTACAACAGGCATCGAATCCGAAAAACTAGCTTGAATGACAGTCGCGGCGAGGCTACCTTGCTCATTTGTGAAGATTGATGTGAAAGAGAAAGGCACACCAGAAGACACCAGTGCAGTAGTTGTCGGAATGACTTGAGATATTCCTGGTTCCACAGAAGAGCTCATTTGAAAAGACTGGTCTGGAGCCTCCAAAGTTGCCTGGATGACTGACGTGGAGGATTGACCCTCATCGCTTCGAATTGTTGTTGCCAAGCTCTCCTGAGTTGCTGAAGACACAGTTGGCAGTGCATTTGTGCTGTAGCCAGTCTCTGTGGATACAATGGAGGAAGTTGTTGACACAAGTACCCCAGACTGATAGTCTGGAACAGCATTAGACATACATGTAAAGTGGGTGATGAAGAGCAAGAACTTACCAAGACCGGACGATTCAGCGATCGAGTTAGCTTGAGATGTCATGAATCCCTCACAATGAAGAGCGTGACCTGACCAACCTGAACGGTCAGAGCAGAATGAGTTCATGAAAGTGCTACAAAATTGCTGGCCCTTTTGCCCGTGATGAGTTTGAAGACAATTATCGTGATTCCATGACATTAAATCGATAACAGAGGCGGAGTATCGGCTTCTTGAGAGCATGGACCAATCTTCTGGAGGTGTGTTGCTTCGAGAATATTCCTTGACTGTAGCCGGGCACGAAGCGATTGTAAGTAAAGTGGTAATCGAGACATGGACAGTTGAGACGCCTTGAACCGTGACAGGCAGACCAAGAAGTAGCACAGCTGCATAGACCAAGAATAGTAACATGGCTCTGTACTACTATGAAGTCCTGTATGTGTATGATAGAGCGTGACACAATCTGTAAGAGTAAAGTACTGTATGAAGAAGTGTCGTTGATGAGGGGAGTCGCGGAGTCGAGAAGTTGTTGGTCAGCTTGGAGGAAGAGCATCTAGTGGAAGTTGTCTTAAGTAGGAATTTGGAAGGCAGGGGGAAGAATAGAAGCTCTGAACGAGAGGTGGCTACAGTTTCCGATAACAGAGAGATTGATCTGCCTGCATGTCCGGTGAATGAGGTGGAATCGGCAAATGCCCCCGTTTTGGAAGTAATTTGCTTTAACAGGACGCATTGATCTAGAACATTATTGCTAAAGGTAGTAGGTTATTCAATTAAATTCCAATTTGAGGTCCCTTTTGGGATGTAGAACTCCGGGGTCGGAGCCAATGGGGTACCAGTAACAGAAGAAAAAGCTATCGAGCAGGGCTTTGCAAGCGACAATCTACAGACGTGTTCATTACAAGGCCTAGAACGGATATAGAAGCCAGTAATTCGTCTACTTATAGCCGAAGAAAGCACACCATGTCATGACTGCTACGCTCCTCCCTTTCTCTCCGTGACTGGGGTACTTTCACTCGCCGCTACCCGCCACAAATAATGTCTCTAAATGGGCAGGTATAGGATGGCTAGTGTCTTCTTTGATGGCAACACATGAAAAGCTGGAATAGACCAGCGATGAGCGAAAACCAGAAGCAGATGGTTCATTCACCCTGATCTTTTGGAGAATCGGACTCATTAGTGTGAGAAGCACGGCTAAAATTGACTGGTAGAATTCAAGTATTGTAAGTCTTATTACCAATTCACGTTTTTGACCAAGAGTGTTTGATTGTGGAGTTGGATTACCCTTAGTGCATTGATCAGCAGGGATCTGCCGATTCAAGGCTGCGCAATAGCTCGAATAGATGACAATACCTGATAATTCTTCATTGAAGGGGCAATCGCTACTGGTGACTGAGATGGGATACTCGGTATGATTCATCAACTATCTCTGAAGGTTGAGTGATGAATTATACTGGTAGCTGATAATCAACAAATGGATGCTGCAAGTGAAATTAATTGTGAAAGACTGATTTGTCCCAGCAGCTTTTAGAACAGACTGAACTTACCTTATGCAATAGAAGCAGAAACAGGTCTTCTGTAGCACTTCATTCATTTTGCTACTTCACTTTCACGAAAGACGGGGAATTTAACAGCTGTATTCACTGAACTCTAAAGGTTTGCTCGTGCTGCAAGCCTGAGAATTTTTCCGTTTCCAGATGCGATCAGAATGAAAGATTGATGTTGTTAGGGAACTCAGATATATTGAAAGTGATGACATCTCTATTTTGCGAGGCGACCCAAGTATAAACTAAGCCAGTTCTTATTTTATGTTTACATGGTCAAGCGTACACTTAAACGGTTCAATCTGTTGGACGAGGCAGAAGTCACGCAGATATTTGGGGACCTGAAGCTCACATTCAATCGAGAAATTTTGAAATTTTAGCGGTATTGATTTCTCTAGCCATATAATGTCATTACCACTGGCCAATCTTGAGAGAATGGTCAGAAGTAAAAGTAGATGAGATGAAGTCCCTGCTTCGTGAATTTATCGAAAATTATACGCTGCCTCGATTGAGTTTCGTCGGTGCAAGGCCTTGGGTATTCTCGATACCCTGAGGTGAAACTATAGCATCATGCTTGTTGTAGGAGAATACCAAGACCATGGCATCCATCATGGAGTAAAGCGGGTCAATGTTTTTGTTGTTTTTCTATATCTCGCTTATTCGGTGGAAGCTTGGCTGCGGGGTCGTCGAAAGTCGGGGTAGTCAGACACAGACAGGTATGGTGAACCCTCGAAATGATACTTCTCACAGTAACGAGAGACTGCTAGTCAGTATGCTCAAGAGACTTTGTATTGTCCCTTACACTCTTTCTATGGACATTTGCACTGTAAATCAAACATGCTCTGCTTTCCTGAGATGATACAGACCTCTACCGAAGATATCTCTGCTGCTCATATACAATCAATGTCAAGGTCATTCCGCTCGATCATTATTACCAACGACCTGATTTTGAATCCTCCACTCATCCAGCACACCTCTGAAATCAGCCGACTTGTAAGGCGACAGGGCTTCTCTCCACCCACCCCCTTTTCGAAGGTCGTTCAAACCAAGATCTCGTAGCAACATAGACGTGTACTGCATCAAGTCAGCATTGTATCACCCCAGACATATTATAGTCTTGTAGAGTGAAGCAGGATATCATCCAGAGACGACTAAACGAAAGCAACTCACAGGAAGTTGTTCGAAAAGGATTGTATACCCATCACCCAAATACCTTCGTCTTCTCCATGCAGTCGCAAGCGCAATCTCATCTCTCATTTTTTCTTCACTCGGGAGAGGAAGACCTCCACTCAAGTACGCAGTAGCCCACAGCGCCTGCACTTCTGCAACCAGGAAGCTCTGCGTCGTACCAATAGTTCCAAGAAACGCGATCGAACGATCCTCGCTATCAGCAACAGGCGCGATGTATCGATAAAGCCTTCCTGGTGTAGCCTTTTGTGCATGATCCGGAAACTTAGGCTGCAACTTTAGTCGAGGAAAGGTATCCGTAACAATCTTATCCGCCTGAGAGATACGAGCTTCCCAAGTATCGACATCCTTCACATCAGCATTTTCAGGCAATACAGGCAAGCCCAGCCTTGTCGCCAGACCGTCCTTGAAGAAGGGATACACATTCGACCAACCCGTCGCAGTGATCACAGCATCGCACTCAACGCGCTTACCACTCTTCAGCAACACTTCCTTGCCTTCCATGCTCACCACATCGTCCCTTAAGACGTCTGCCTTCGCAACAATGTCCCACAACCCTTCTTTATTATACACCGCTGCACCATCACTGAACCAGAATATTGGACGATCAGGTTTTAGATTCTGCATGCTTTCACTCCGTTCATACCCTGCCGTCTTCCTCCACATCCCATCGATGGCCGCCCACATCGCATCGACCATCTTGATACCGATCGAATTGCAATGAAAGAACCGCGTCAGAGCATCAAGAGGCTCGAAAATGCAAGGACTCATCTTCGAGACTAAGCGCATGGATATGATCTCGTGGCTGTTGGATAGCGGCCATGGTGCATCAGGGTTGGCTGGAAGAGCAGGTCCTTGGCCGTTGGTCCGGATTGCCCAGGTTATAGACTTGTTGAGTGAGGAGAGGAGGACAACAGTATCGAATGCGGATTTGGAACCACCAAGGATGAGGACTGACTTTACTTCTGGAGAGGAGAGGAAGGGTGTATTGGCAGCGAGATCACGGGTATGAATTATTGGTGGGGTGAAGTCCTTGCTGGGAAAGGGGGGAATGTTGGGCGTTGAGGTGAGACCGGTCGCTATTATGAGTTTCCTGCAGGTGAATGCCGTCCCGGTACATGTTTCGACATTCCACAGGTTGTCCACCTTCGTGACGTTCGACACTGGAGACTCGAAGATAATGCGGTCCTTGATCGTCTTTCCAGCAAAGGTCTTGTGCATCGAAAAAGCTTCAAGGTATGAAGCGACATTGTGACCAGGAAACAGATCATAGAAGGACTCTTCTCTGGATGGGGTTGGCATGGGATAGCAAGAATAGCCAAGCATGTCTGCAGGTGTCTGCGTCATCATCGTGGGGTAGACTCGAGACTTAGACCAGACTCCCCTACAAAAGTCAGACATGTTTCCAATATTTTGCGAGAACGTACCCGAGATCAGGTCCTGCTTCCAGAATTGTAACATCGTCGTTGGGATTGAGTTCGAGCCAGGTATAAGCAGCAACAAGTCCGAACGGGCCTAATTGAATTAGTTATTTGCTCTTCGTCTGAGAAAGCCATCTCACCAGCTCCCACGATTATGAGATCTTTTATTGCCATTGCCGAATATTATCGCAGGTTACTTTTTGAAGCCCCGAAAAGTGCGAATGACCTTCTTTTGAGGTTCAAGATTGGCGATATGGTTGAAGTACTTGGGGCTGATAGCTCCAGATGTCAGTCTCACTCAGCTTGATGTCCGTCCCCCTCCAGAGCTCCGAGAGTTCGCTTGGCGACCCTTTTGAATGTAGCGTCGTTGCTCTTGCCGAATTAGTCGGCTTGTTGAAAGCCACCAGTGCGGACATGACCGGGCGACCCCTGCCTTCTCCTTCTCATGACGGGGCCAGCACCTTAAGCCTGGAAGTCAACCATATAATTATGGTGTACCGAAGTAGAAGATGGTGAGTTACTAAATCGTCCTGTTTAAGAAGTTGACAGATGTTTAGCTCGAAGCGAAGAAGCCCTTTTTTCTTCTTCTAGGTTATGAAGCATGCGGACGTATCAAATTAATCTACATCGTGCAGGGCACCTGATTTCGTTCATCTTCTGATACCAACATTTCTATGCTCACGCTCATATCATCCAGTAACAGATTTCGAGTCCACGAAAGAATCGTTCGTAGTAGCGTAGAATTTCTCCTGTCTTCGGAAGGCATTCTGTTGCTTGATAATCTCCTCTGTAATATTTCTCAACAGCTTTCAATTGCTTAATCCATGCCATCTCCGTCAACGATACACAGCCCTCCTCTCACTAGGAGAGATTCTCCTCGGCAGCAACGGCCTCCTGACCTCTTCCTCAACCACGAGTTCTTCTTTTCTCTGCTTTCCATCCTGAAATTTGGCAAGGATTCCGCAGACGAGGCCAGCAATCCATGGAGTCCTATCAAACAGTCAATCTGAGGTCCTCCACTGTCCAAAAGAACCCATAAACGTTCAGTGAGTCCCCACCACTTCCAATCATAAAGCACAACAAATCCAAAAAGAAGTGAAAGACCTACCAAAACCCCACCAAGCCCCCGAGCATCTCCCGAACCTCCTCCCAAGTCCTCCAATTCCCCAACTGCGGCGTGCAAGACCCCCTCCTATGCACCCCCTGCCCAGGTCTCCCCGCACAGCCAACGTAAATTCCAAACGCCGTAGCAGCGAAAGCCAGCTTGAAGATCTGCAGAACGAGCCATTTATTGACTCCCAGGTGTGAATTCGCGAAGAGGCAGATCTCAGCAAGGATCGCGACGAGGATTACAAGAGTGAGTATGAAGAACGTGTACCATGGCCTAGAAATGAGAAGGGAGGGTTAGTATACTCTTTCTACTCTTGGTAGACGAAGAAGGGAAGAGCATACCTCATCTCCCGGTTCTTGTAATCGGCGGAAAATGTTGAGCCCATTATTTCGCTCATTATAAGGAGTTCCATGCCGCTGTCAAGATGGTCAGCTCGATTGCGATCGCATCATGACCTTCAGTTCTGCTGTGCACAATACTTTCCCTTCCCCTCCTGGATTCTCCCTCTGTTTTTTGCTATGAGAATTCCCCTCATCTTCCTGTACTCCAACCACAACATCGTAACAGCGCTCGCCATCAGAATTTTGGAAAGCTACAAAAACAAACTCACCAACAAACAATAAACTGCCAGCCCCAAAAGAAATGCAGGATAATCGCATCACGCTCCCATCGCATAAGACCACCGCGCTGGCGTGGGTGCAGCGTGAAAGTCATGCTTATCTCCTTCACAGGCTAGGCACTTTCAACTTCTGTGTTCTTCCCTGCTTCTATCACAAAGTCGCGGCAACGTGGGATACAAAGAAGCTCGCTAGACTCTGATAGATTACTGGTATTTGGGTATTTGATGAAGCTGATAAGAAGAGAACAAAGTTTGATGAGTGTAATGGTATCAAGGTAGCTGTGATCTGTTGAGATCAGATCCAACTTGACATGACTTGACACGACTGTCAGTCAGTCAGTCAGTCAGTCAGGTACACCACGTACGGAGCTTTCGGCGGGTGCCTGGTTGTATCCAGGGGTGGTGCCACGTGTTGCGAGCTGTTGATTGGATGGGTATCTGAAGCTTGTTGCTCGAGACTTTGAAGTTTGGTATCGACATTGATTGGTTGGATGGTCGATGATTTGATGACTGTAGCGACTAGAACTGGTTGGCCAGATGGAGCGCGTGAAACGATGTCGAGAAGCGATTCTTGCCTGGATGGACCAGGCGTCAGCATCAGCATGTGCGAGTCGCACATGCTAAACTCAAGATGCAGATGAAGACCAATAACTAAAACCAAGAATAAGAGCAAAAATCAGTATCAATTTGTACATCCATCTCCACGTAACTATATACAGTCCGCAGGTAGTCGCCTTTCTCCTTCGCTGTCTATATATACAATCTATTTGTCCCATTTCCAAGAACTCCAGATTAAGACCAGACCTAAAACGAAGCCCAAACTCCCAAAAATGCAAAATCCAAATCGCAAGCCACCATCCATTATCCATTATCCATTATCCGTAATCATATCCGTCATTCGTGTTCGTACCAAATCCCATAACACCGTATACTCATTAAAGCATCGCTCGCTAAATGCATCAAAGCCGCCGACCAGACGTCGCTCCATGATCATCGTGATCATCCATCGCCATGACACCGTCAATCATTAACTCCTTTCGCTTCCCAATTTTGGTTGGTGTATACTTACTCCTTCTCTCCATTCTCTCATTCACTGATCCATCTGTTCACTTCTTTCATAGTTCGTCTCATCTCCCACCCAGGATAACCACCTCCTGCGCCCCTCTTCTCCCGAGTCTCTCCACACCAAGACACTCACCACCAGCCCTTCCCATGTAAACCCCAAACGCAAACCTGTTCCTCTCACCCCGCTGATTGAACGGCCCCCTCGTCTTCTCACCCGTCAGCCTAGTAACAAGATCGCTCTTAGACTTCGGCTCGTGGAAAGCCGAATCATCAAGGATCCGACTGGCGTGCACGAAGCTGAAGATCTCAGCGAGGCATGATACGCCGTGCGGGAGGTGCATTTCGTAGCGGTTGGGGATGAGCATGAGGAGCGCGAGCAAGTACAGGATGAGGAGCGCGAGGACGACGTAGAAGGATGGAATGTTTGGGATCATGCGAATTTGCATGGCAGGGTTGACGAGGGGGAAGAAGATCCCACCGGCGAGGATGGGGATCAGGATGAAGAGGGTGGAGAGAAGCGAAATTATGGCCACGCGGTAGTGGCCGTTGCTCAAAGCCTTGAGACTGCATGCGATGGGAAGCGTGGCCGGATAGTCGAGGAGAAGCGAGGCTTCAGCTGTGGCGCCGGCTGGTCGTCCGAGTTCGACCCAGGGTTGCAAGACTCGAAGGGCCATGTCGAGGGGCTGGAAAAGCAGATAAAGCAACATGCCGATAACAGAGGGTATAAAACTGTACAAGAAGTTTGCTGGGGAATAGCCAGCCGAATTTGGTAATACAGAGACAATTGGCGGAAATCCTTTCCGGATAGCGGTCGAAGGCAAAAATGATACGATGAATAACGCCAGCAGAAAGATAAATGCTGCAACAGCCCAAAAGATGACAAACGTGTCTTTGAGAAACCAAGGGATGTATCGAAATCGCGTATCGGTGTTGTAGAGCTCCGCTTTCTCAACGTCCCAGGCCGCCTGTGGCTTCTCGTGAATTTTGCCTGCTTGCAAAGTGTATTGTCGAGTTGATGCGCCCTCTTCGCCAATGCAGTAAAAGATTCCTCGCTCTCGGTTTGGTGTCCTCCAATATCCCAATCTGTCGCTCCGAAGCGCCAATTTGTGTCGGATATCTTCTTTGTTTCTCATGATATCCGTACCGGGATAATCTCTCAAACAATTACTCCGGGGCAACAAAGCAATAACGTCGGCCAGAGACCGAGGATCCCACATTACACCCGTCTTGCGATTGTAGAAAAATAACGCTGTGATGACTGCCGCAAACATCATCAAAAGGTAGATAGCGACCAGTGTCCAGGCGACGCCCTGAACAGCTGTCCATCGCCATACACCATCAACATTAATAACAGAGAACAAACACCCCTGCAATGGAATCGTGAAAATCGATAGCCAGAAAAGGGTATTCGCAATATTGATACTGATAGGTCCGTTCCATCTAGACCATAACATCGTTCGTGGAAAAATGCCGAGGAATAGAGCATTCGCGCGGCTCTCAGCATCATGCATTGCCATCATCATGTACGGCATCATTCTCGTAATAGCAGCCATGACACATTGAACATACAGAAACACGCAGGCAGCCAGAATCTGCGGCAGAAACGAGAAGACAAAATATCGGCCTCCGTATATGCCAGCAATCCACTCGGTGAGACCATCGTGATACGTGGAGAAAATTGCGCAAAACATGAGCGCGGCTGTCATTAAGAGACATAAACATGAAAGCGTGATCATGGAGAAGGGTCGTAAGATCGCGGAAACGAACGTTAGGTCGGGATGGCGGAAAGTGTTGTTCGCCAGCTCGACTGGCATAAATATGTCCGGGTCCGAAGGTCGCCTCGGTGGGAGGTGCAGCTGCGAGGGCTGGGAATGGATGGATAGAGGTCGTGTAGCGTTGAATGCAAAGAGTCGTCCTTCAGCGGGTGATGACCTATGTTTCCTTACAAGTCTCATTGCTTCCCGCTCCTGCTCTGCACTCATGTATCCCAACCCATTGTCTGATACCACCCGCTCGACAGGATATGATTCGGAACTCGCAGGCGAGGAATGTCGATGTAGAGGCCGAATATCCTGATCTCGAGTCAATTGGTCAATCGCGAATCTTATATATGGCGTATCGTCGACTGGTGTTGGCGGATTCGAATCCATAGATAATGCATCCATCTTCCCTTCCCGCTTCGAAGCTTCAGCCTCGGTGCTCCTGATCTGCTCCTCGTCGAATCGCACAACCAGGGGAGTTTCGGACGCATATGCTCTATCATTTGCTCCAATTGAATGTCGGTAGTCGTCTGGAATAATGGTAGCCTCGCTGCGGAGCGTATCTTCACTTTTCTGCGGCTGCGGTGTGTATGCTCGGGATGGAGGAGTTAGCCATCTTACGACGGTCGTAGGATCTGAGTCTGTCGAGGTAAAAGAGGGAGAGCGGTCTGCTTCGAGTCGGACATCGAGAGGAGTGACGGGCCTTTCCGATGTAAGTACTCGTTGGACTTGAGGGCGGCTGTCTGTTCTGTTGTCAGCGGCCATACATACGAGCTAGACAACGCATCAAGAGATACTTACGATGCACCAACTGGACGTCTAAATCTCCAAGATTCATTTTGAATGGTTTTCCGCCTATTGCATATGCAGCTTGATGGGTAATGCATGATAGCGGGCGGAATTAGACTGTATATCATTCTTTTGAGTGGCTAGGAGGCGTCCTGGGATGTTGATGGGAAGGCTGGTGTGTGGAGAAAAGAGGTGGCCGGCTCGCATCTTCAGCCATCGCAATTTTTTTTTCTTCCATGTCAAACGCACTACCCAAGGAGAGTTTGTGATGACGAGAAACATCAGAAGTGATACGATGCATATCATGGGGCAATCCAGCCATTTTTGAAGATCTGGTGGGTTTGTGATATATTTATTCCGAGTGATCAGACATTGCGACCCGGGCATTGGGCTTGCGCTGGACAGGGCTGATGATGCTTGGCGCGCAAATGTCGCCAGTCCAGGTACCACAGGAGAACAACAACCATTACCGAGATTCGTTCACTGCGATTGCTTGGGATGAAAGTGATGCGGAGGAGCAGTAAGTTAGATTCAAGATTGTGAAAAACCTTGGCTTGATACCAAACTCAGCAAATGCACCACTGTTATTTGAACGCAGCCGCACCTGCATGCGGCCCAACCCGTTGCCGAGAGGCTCGCTTCCGCCCCTTCTATGGCTTCTGGAATCATAACAAACACAACGACAAATCAATTCGCTTGGATGATTGAAGCGAGAATTCTTCAGACGACATCTTTCTGACTAAATCCAAACTTCCCCAACAACCCTTCACGTACGCATGCTGATTTGGGTAGCTAGCTCCGCGAGTCTCGATTCGAAGTTCAGTCCATAAAGCAGAAATCGATTATGATTTGACATTACCAGTCAGTCTTTAGTTGAGTTACTATGCCCTACAACGACTCAAGTCTACTCAGGAACGATGTTCTCCAGAAACCCACACATATCCCTAAACATTCTCCCCGAAGCTGTATGGCCCAATCCCTCGTACTCCTGACTCTCCAAATTCTCCTCTCCAACCGTATATTTCACCCTCTCCCTCGCATCCCTAAACACCCTCATAGGAATCAACATATCCCTCGTCCCATGACCCATGAATACTCTCATCCTGATCTCTCCCTCCTTTCCCTCACCCTCAACACCCTGCTTTGCAACCCTCCCTTTCCTCAACTCCTCCCTACCCTCCCACGCCCTCCTTCCCCTAGGCAAATACCCGCTCAATCCAACCACACCCCCAATCTCCCCCTTCCACCTCCCCGCCAGCCCAAGCAACACACTGACCGCACATCCCTGACTAAAACCTCCCACTACGACCCTCCCCAACTCCACACCTCTCTCCAACTCCCCCTCAATCAGACCCTCGATATACTTCACACTTTCCCAGATCTCATTCTCACTTTCAGAGGACTCATTGAACTCGTCATCTTCAGGAGACTCTTCAGACGGGGCAGAAGAGGAACCAACGGGAATGGGAGAGAAGGATGTGGGCGTGTACCAGGCGGTGCTGTTGGCTTCGTGGTTGTGAGGCGCATTGGGGAAGATCCATTTCAGATGAGGGAGCTTGTGGGCGGATTGAAATTGGTGGGCAATATCTGAAGAAGCATTAGTATTCTTTCATCGCTAGTAATTGTGTATGTCCATGTTCGTTATGATCAAGTTTATTAGAGTACACCAGTAAAGACTTTGTGACTTTGCGAGGAGACCACGAAGAGAGGAAAGAGAAGGAGAGTATCACTCACCTATAAACCCATCCGCATCATCTCCATATCCATGCAGAAAAATAAACGTAGCTTTCCTCCCTGCGTCAGGATTCTCAGCTTCCACAATCTGTGGTTCTTTCTGTGATGGCGGCGGAGGCATCTCTTCAAACCACAGTTCAACTATCCTTATTTCTCACTTCAAGCTCCAAACCCAACTAAATCAGTTGCGAGGTCTAATTACAATTCAACAAAGCCCAAAAGCTGTATCAATGCACTTCCTCGATATGAAAAAATAACGATTATCGTACGGTTCACTGAAGCTCAAAATCCGTTGACGAGGGCGGCAAGGAATAAAGCTCCATCCCAACCATCAACCCCGCACCTCGCCCTCGGTTCCATCTCCCAGGGACAAGCGGAAGCTACTCCCCGGTTCCGCAGCACCATCAAGCTCCACCCGCAGCACCCAACTGCTCAACCCTGGGCTCGCTCCGCCGCCACCAAAAGTTTAGTGTTCAGGCAGTCAGGCTCTGCGGCTCGGGCAGGCAGTGGAGAAGATGCACAGATGTATTTTTGGGTACTGGGATTTCTTCCTTGGTAGGTTTTGTGGATTGTGTTTCATGTTTTTGATGTCATGGTTTTTGTTCAGGCTTTGAGGTTCGGTGAGGTGGCTGGAAACAGACAGGGTGTGCGACTCACTCTGGTGGATGAAGGGAAGGATTCGGTGGAGTGATAGAAGCCTGATGTCAGATTCCCTTGCTTGGAATTTGGTAGTCGGAAAAGTTCCATTGTGGATTTGCTTGCTCTTGGTAGTCAGGGAGTTGGTGAGTGAGTCAATGCTGTCTTGGGCTGATTGCGAGGCCTGTTGAGCCTGACGCTCAGTTCGCTTAGGTTGAGAGGTTGCGGTTCTGAAGGTTGGGAGGATGGAGGCTGGGCTCTCCTGTCATATTCGAAAAGCTCGTGTGAACAACCAGAAACAAACGTCCCAAAAGCTGCCTTGACGAGTGGTTTTGCGAAGGGATGATGGTAGAGTGATATGCCAATGTAAGGGTGCACCAATTGAGTTTCTGTCAGGATTTCCTGCACCTTGAGGAAGGGGATTTGACAGAATTGCATCTTAATTGACAATGGTATTCTTCGATAGTACCAAGCGAATCGAAGCCCGAACTCCTGGTTTCCCAATGCATTCATGCATGCGCGCAAACTCGCCGCCATGAAAAACAATAACAGTTCACAAACACAGCTCTATCGCTCTCAACGTCCATCCATCACACTACCGCAATTCCCTCCTCGCTCCACCCTCCATCTCGAATGCATGTCCATCGTGATGCTGCACCAGCACACTCGGCACCGGCGGACTCATACCTCCTCCCATCCCCAAGTCTCCACCAGAAGTCCTTCTGTACGCCTCAAATCTCGGATCTCTTTGATGATTGTAGCTCAGTCTCCTGCCACCTCCATCCGTCCTCTGCTGTTGCTGTTCCACATCGCCCATTGTCTGCTGTCCATACCCTTTATACGGTTCTGGGATCGGGTATGCGGGAATCGGCGCTGTAGAGTACTGCGTGAACTCTGTGCCTTGATTTGATGGGGGGTTGTGCATATGTGGGTTGTTGACGGGTTTGTACTGGCGGCCTTTGCGAAACCGGTGGTAGATTATGGAGGCGTAGATTAGAGGAAGCCAGAAAGAGAGTCTGCGGCAGGAACATAATCAGTAAACGCTTCTTTGGAAATGCGGAAGAGTATGGAAGACGTACAGGAGAGCTGCTTCGATCAAAATCGCGACTACGGATGCCGTTCGCGACGTAGATGTGTTGACCGCAGATATGATATCGATCACAAACAGGGCCGTCCATATCGCAGACTTAAGGATGTTCGTGATGAGAAATGTAAGGGGCTTGAGGCTTTTGCGTGCAAGCAGGACGATTTCGGTGATGGTGAGTATAAGGCATGCTGAGATCAAGGCGATCCAGACTGGGCCGACTCTACAGAAATATGTCAGATTTCGATGGAAACACCACGGTTGGGACAGGAGTAACATACACTTTCCCAGCTTTCTCTATCGCATCTTCGTCCGAATCACTGTAATAGTCGCTGTAGTAATTGTTGTCATCGTATGAGACCAGAACTCCGACGGCCAACGCGAGCAGCGCGATCATGAGCAACTCCAGACCCAGCTGAATGGTCCAGAAGGGGATCAGAATTGTTTTCCGCCATGGCGCGTGAGAGTGATCTGCTGGAATCATCGTGTCGAGATCGAAATGTCGTGTCGTCTATGCTCCTTGCCAGGGAAAATTGAGGATGCTTGCACTTTGAAGTCGTTGATATCTCTTCGTTTCTTCGTCTGGACAACGAAGCTCGTGTTCTCGCGGAGTACAAGAAGATATAACAATTCCTATTGTGCACAAAGACCAGACAAGAAGAACAAAACGGGAAATAAACTTGGCCTAGATGCGCAGCAAGCACAGCAAACCTTTGATAGATCTCCACAGCGGCTGAGACTGCAGCCTTACCTGAATTCTCCTTTCTCTCTCTCCAACGTCAACCTCATCTCGTTGGTCGCCAGCAAGCCTCCCACCCCATCGGGCCCCCTCAAACACAACCAACCTTTACCTCGCCACAAGCAATTTGCCAATACTTCGTCAAATCTCCCGCCTTGACGTGCTGCACCGCTCGCGCCATCACAGAAAGGCATCAAATGATTCGACTCAGCCCTTGCGGCTCTCCCTAATCGAGTCAAGACTTACCTCAATTCCCTCACCAAGTCTCGTCGCTTGGTGGTGGTTTTCTGTGCCGCATGCAGGAGGAAGCTGAGGGTCGATTGAGATGAACCTTGGAAAAAGACCTCGCTTGTGCCCGCTGGGACGGCGCATAACCACTCATAGGCGCGGAAAAGCGCCTCAGGGCTCGATATGCTTAAATTAGCCTCCTTGGCGGCTGTGAGCGTGCTGGCAGGATTGGTATCCTGGTTTGATGGCTGGATTTGGGAGTCTTGAGTGGTGAGTCGATGGGTTGTGGAGTTTCAAGTGGGGATCTTGATATGTGCGGTTTCGGATGGTTGGGCTGATTTTGACGAAAGATGGGATGGCAGAGCAAGGGCTGTGAAGAAGACACAGTCACGTGGTTGGTTCGAAACGTGATCGTCAGTCTCCACCTCATCTTTGGAGCCTATTCGAAGAACTGTGCCGCAATCCTTTCGGTGGAGATCTCATTAGAATGAACAGAGGAATATAAGAAGCATAAGGGCTCGAAACGGATGGTTCACCAGCCACTTTTGTATCCGCGGAAGACATTGCTGATTGAAAGGAATGTTAATGTTAGCTTTGACGCTTTGTTTACTTAATTCGGCTTAATTTCCATCACAAGCGAGATTTCCGATATTGTAACACAAGTCACGCCGGCAAAATTCCTCCAAAGCTACACGAGTTTAAACTCCCTTCTCACAAATCCCATCTTCTTATCCAAACCCTCCCCGTTCATAAACCAGTCCAGATAACACTCCCCGACCAGCTCAAATTCCTCGCCATGCCGTTTCAAACCAAAGGAATACTACACCCTAACAGCACAACAACCAAATCACCCTTTCTCGCTCTACTCGCTGCCATTCCTAGAGATCCTCTCTCGCAAACCACCAGTCTCCTCGCCATCGTAACAATTGTATCCTCCAACCTACCATAAAACTTCTTCAGCTTGCCCTCTCGAAAATACTTCGCTTCAGGTATGCCCACATCCTGAACCAACTCTTTACAGTGCTCTTCCAAAGTGCGACCATGTATGATCAGAAACTTGTTGCTATTGAGCCAGGAGCGGAAGTACTCGGGGACTCTGGATGATAACGGGCTTTTCAAGTAGGCGACGCGGAATTGGAGGAATTCATGGTGGAAGAACCCAACAGGCAAAGATTCGGAGAGGTAGCGATCTTTCCGGTCTAGAGCAATGCAGCGGGAGATACTTTCTGTGACTGTTGGCGAGCCAGAATTCGATGTAGGGCATACGTTGAAGTCGCTTCTTGATTGTTGCAGTGGTAAGCTTTCAGTAAGCTCACCTGCATCGTCGTAATCTGAGCTGCCTATTCGGTCGAAATGTCGATGACAACGCCAGTACATGTCAAGGCCTTGTTACTCGGGTCGATATTGAAAGCCGGTTTCGTGCTTCCAGCCGCTTTGTAAGCTACTTCAGATCTATGCACCCACGTTGGTCGAAAGTTCCCCATTCCTTCATTTGAACCTTGACTTGCCATGACTGGCATGACCTTGCCTTCGACATGAGCTCTCCAATCTGGGATCCACGACGGCGTGTTTTCTCAGAGTCGAATTCCCTCTCTTTGTGATTAGAAAGAAGGGCATAGCAGATGATATCCAAGCTGTCGTAGTTTTCAGGTTGTGTGAATGCTTCCACCAGGTCGGTATAGACTTCTTCTACGCTCGACTCTGGGTTGAATTGAGGGACTAAGTGCGCATCCTTTGCGATGCCGAGTAGAAAATAGATGCGGTCTTCCGCTTAAGTGACCCCGCTGTCACCTACGTATGCTAGCATTGCAATGAGACCCATCTCGTGAGGACGTTCAACGTACCACTGGCTCGTTCGTCGACGATTCCAGCCGGCTGAAAAGCACCGAGTAAGCTCAATTCTCACAAGAACGGAAAGTTTGTAGGATGATGTGAGAAAGAGCCCAAATTTACCCTCGTGCGCCTCCTTCCCCAAAAGCTCCTTATCCCAACCCTTACACAACCAAGTTGCATAAACCGCCTCCTCAAGATCATGTCTCGAAATGCTCTCCCTCCCACAATAAAACCGTAGATTCCTCCTATCACTAATCAGAAATTCCTGCAAAGTCCAAACCCTTCTCCACCACGGTCTCAAGAGCAAACTTCTCAAAGCACCCCAATCAACACCACTCTTAGGATCCAGCAACCACTCCATCGCCGCGCGACTCTCCGCTTTCCCTTTCCCATTCGTACTTTCCATATCATCACAGAGTCTATATAGAGTCTTGATTGCGCCTCGGCAGTCCCTCGCTTCTTCATTGAACATTGAAGGTATCGATCTCTTCGCCAAGCCATACAACAGTCCTCTCGGCACTCGCCTAGATCTCTCCTATAATCTCCATCTGAGCACTCTTCTCCTTTTCGTCATTCTGATTAATACAAATAGAATCGATCCACCACCAGCTATCAGGTGGGAATTCCTTAAGGGTAGGGAGAAGTCTTAGGAAGGAGTAGAGGTTTGAGGAGATGTGGAGTGGATGGCCGTTGATTTTGAGAGGTTTAGGATGTGTAGTAGTGCCCCATATGTAAGAGAGTGAGATAAACGGAGGGGCGGTGGAGAGGGCTAAGGGAATGAGGTCGCCGTCAAATGTTGAGGGGCCCTTGCCCCATGGGAGCTGGAGAAGGCGGATTGTGTGGAGAGGCTCGTGTAGGAGCTTTGTTTCTGAGCAACACTTGTCATCTTGAGGGCATTAGGAAGGCCTCGCCTGTTCACAGTGTGGTGAGGTGAATGAACTAAATGGCTTCAGATGTGACAGTCTCAGGATGAAGTTGGGTAAGCAGCGCTTACAGTGTACAGAAGATAGCCAGGCAGCCAGGATGCTGTAGGTGCATGCTAGTGTGCGCTAGCTTGAAGCGAATTGGTGGGCCAAGTAAACAATTCAGAAATCGCACGAATGCACTACTAAAATCATCACAACTAGATTATCTTAGGCATGAAGAGAGGTACCGTGATTCATATCTCGATCTTGTACTCGCTCTACTTAAGATTATCAAATACGTATCAAAATCCCTCGAACTCATATCCTTCCGCCTCCACGTTTTTCGAGCTATCCTTACCTTCTCCCTCTTTCAACCCATCCTCCCAACATACCTCCTCTACACCTATGCTCCTCTTACTCCCAAACAGTAGACTGATCCTTCTTTCAGTCCCCGCCTGGACACCTCTCCTATCATTTTTTGCTCAACATGAGCTTCGAGGGTCCTGCAATGAGGACAATAAAATTTACGACTTGAAGTTGGATTATCGAATGCCCGGAGCAATTAGCGAGGAGGGCGAAGAAGCCGTCGACTGGGAGGTCTCGTAGGAATGAGAGAGGGTGTGCGAAGTCGAGGGAGAGGTCACACTTTTGTGGGATAAATGGGAATCTCGGTGAGACGGCCCGGCGTATTTGATGTGGTGAGGGGAGAAAATGTTGCAAGACTCCGAGATGAGTGGGAAAAGCCAAGCTGATGGGATCATTGATGCTTGCCAAAATAGGAGACCGCCAAAAAGTTGGAAACCACTTGTTAAATGTGTCAACAGAGAGCAGCTGAAGATCACTACTGAGCACAACTTGGAAGCACGGAAGTGATGGCCAGTCATTGATTGTCGGCCAATCCACAATGCAGCATTCCTGTAGTCCCAATCTCATCCTCCAACATTTGCGCGGAGATGTCCAGTACTCGCAGTTTCTGGCCGTACACGACGATGAGTCGCAGGATCAGAAAGTTTGCGACTTCACTCGGTATGAAATGTTTGGGTGCAGGTACATTCCTGGGGAGTCGTAGTTGACAGTTAGGGCGACCAGAAAGGGCAGCTGTTATGCTGGTTGTCAGGAGGTAAATATTGGCATCACAGGGGAAAGCCGTAAGGGCTGAAGAGCAGATGTTAGCGTTCATAATTACCCCGCACTCAACTGAAAATGCGGTTCTGAGCATCCCGCCTTCGCTGTTTCAGCGATCTGGAGTACGGAGGAGAGTGCTGTAGGTATACCACCTTGGATGAAATTCTCTAACCAATTTCTAGATTGCGATAATTCATACCAGAATGGAGGTGGTCCAGCTCCTGATGGTAGTGTTGGTTGTAACATGGCCTGTAATGGCAACACAACTGAAACATGGTAAGCTTGACTGAATGCCTCTTTCGATGCGGAACATCGCGCTGTCCTATGGACAGTGGTGGGGGAAATCGCTTGTCTGTTTACACTTACTATCCTGGGCCTTCAAGTGCCACCACAAGCTCCAGCAGTTTAAAAGTCTCATCTGTAACGTCCACACAATCAGGTCTTCCGACAGGCCTACCCGCCAATTGGACCTACAGTGAGTGGCTGCTATATCGATAATGCCAATGGCCTCATCATGATGAGCCAGCAACAAGACAACCAACAGCAAACTGTTGAGACTTGTGTCAATGCTTGCTCCAGCATGGGATATGTCGTCGCTGGTATGGAGTATGGCGTCAATGTTTCTGCGACAACTTCATCAGAAATGGAGCTGCTCTTGCTGCATGTGACACACAGTGTGGCATGTCCTGTCTAGGAAGGACCTCAGAATTTTGTGGCGCGGGTGGCCCAGTGTCTGTCTACAGTAAAGAAAACCTCACTGTCCACCAGCCGCCCAAGCCGCAAAACTGTTCACTTCCAGGTAATTGGACGTTGCAGGGCTGCCTCACGTAAGTTTGCCCCAGCGCTGAAACGAAATTCTCTAACCATCATCCATAGAGACGATGCCGACAAAAGGACATTCCCCTGCCGTATCACCAACATGCTCGAGAATAATACTGCCACAATTTGTTTGAATTTGTGCTCTCAATTTGGCTAAGTTACCCCGCTGGTGGTATGGAATGCGCTACTGAGTGCTGTGAGTCGTCCAACTTTGACGTGATAACGGTATACTAATGGGTTGTAGACTGCGAGGACTTCTCAAAAATCGTCAATGCGGGGGCTACAATGGCGCCTGACACAGACTGCAACATGGCATGCTCAGGAGACTCAACGACCATTTGTGGTGGTCCGAGCAGAATCTCATATTATGAGTGGACTGGCGATCCTCTCTATTCTCGGGAAAGACCTGCTGAACCGGATGCAGGCGAACATCAATTTCTCATCGGTGGCGTTGTCATTGCTCTCATCACTAGTCAAACCAAAGTGACCTTTTTGGAGAAGTTTGGTACCGGAGCTCCAAATACGACCGGAACCTACGAATTGGATCTGGCAGAGATCAATAACTTCGCCGCGGTATGGAGGCCTATGCACGTCAAGACCGACATTTTCTGTTCTGGCGGCCTGACTTTGCCGGACAAAGCGGGGCGACAGATCAATATAGGCTAATGATGCGACCTATGGTATAAGATTGTATTGGCCAGATGGCTCTCCAGGGGTCGCTAGCAAGAACGACTGGCAAGAGAATGTGGATGCGCTATCACTACAGAATGGAAGATGGTATCCGACACCAATGATAATGGTGAATGTATAAGGTCGAGATATACGCCACATTCCCGCTAACAATGAGCAGGCGAATGGATATATTTTGGTCGTCCGTGGTCAAGAGGGATCTAATTGTGCCCCTGTACCAACAATAGAGATCCTTCCAAAAGTTGGAGGCGTTATTTATTGCGATGGCTCAAGAGAACAGATCCGTAAAACTTGTATCCATACCTCGCAGTCCTCTCGTCAGGGGTGTATTCGTGGCCTACTACAACCAAGCTCGAATCCTCGATGAGGGTTCTCTTGAAACGGTCAGGACTTTGCCAAATATTCCAGGAGCTGTTAATGACTTTGATGGAGGCCGTACGTATCTTTTTTAGGGTACCGCTGTCCTGCTGCCCCAGTATGCCCCGTACAGCGATCTGTTGGAGGTTCTGATCTGTGGTGGTTCAACACCAGTGAATTCAGAATCGACTCCCCAAGACCATTTTGCTAACTGACTAGGGACCTAAAATTGCTCTTGATAATTGCGTTTCACTCGCACCAGAGACACCGGGTGCCAATTGGACCATTGAGTGCATGGTAAGTCTACCGTCCGCACATCTCAATCAGTTTTTCAAAGTATGCTGACATGTCCTAGCCATCCGCTCGAGTAATATCCTGCATGACAGCGCTTCCTGATGGGACGTATCTAATAATTAACGGAGGCCAACAAGGTCGTGCTGGATTCGGTCTTGCCGTCAACCCTAATCACAACGCTGTTCTTTGCGAGCCTTCGAAACCTTTGCATAGCCGCATGTCTGTCATGGCGAACACTACAATCGACCGCATCTATCACTCCGAGGCTATTCTCCTCCAAGATGGTCGGGTATTAGTCTCTAGTTTCGATCCGGAAGACGAGCGATTCGTCCAGGAGTATCGTGTCGAAGTCTTCGTACCTCCCTATCTTCTGAGTGGAAGACAACAACCCACATTCAGAATCACCAACAAAGATTGGGCATATGGAGAATCGATTACCATCACTCTGACATGCGTAACTTATGACAATATTCGCGCTTCGCTCCTTGGGGTCGAGTCTTCAACTCACGGGAATAGCATAGGTCAAAGGAACATCTTCCCAGCACTTAGTTGCAGTGGGACTACCTGCACGATAACAGCGCCCCAAATGCGCATGTATACTCACCTGGATGCTTCATGATATTCATTCTGGACGGCCCCATGCCAATTGTTGCCACTCATGTGAGAATTGGAGGTGATCCAGCTTCAATGGGCAATTGAGCGAATTACGATGATTTCAAGCCTTTGCCTGGTGTTTGATATAAAAGTAATCGATCTTGATGTTTCATTTGTTTATGGCATAAGTAACATTAATACGGCGGGCTTTGCACATTGAGTCTCGCGTGTTCTTGAGGTGGTGGTTCCACTTTCTATGTTGCTAGGAGCTATTCGTTTGAAGTAAACAAAGCCGCTTGACCAAAAATACCCCACCTTTTTGCACAGGCGAAAGCCGGCTTACTGTGATTAATCCCCTCCCAGACTTGAAAACCTGCTCCGGCATGGAATTCTACGAGGCAACAGAGGGGAGACGCAAGCCTGCCAGTAGCCTCAATAAGAATTTTATCAGATATAGACTGGCTGGCAGGAATAACGGAGTGCGATCTATTAATCCAGATCTCGAAGAAAGAAGTTGGATACATAATAAACATCAAATTAACTCCTCAAAATTTGCGAAACTGCGCAGGTCAACATGAAACTGCTCGAAGGGCTTTTCAAAAGCTTTCCCGACTCATGCTCCTCTCTTCCTCCATTTCCGGCATATGACTGAATTCTTGCCCAACCCAAGCCAAGTAGACCTTTTCATGAACCTGGATCGGTGGACCATTGGGTTGCGGATCCCTATCAAATTCTGGTACTTTTTGAACTTGGAACTCCACACCATCCTTTCGTGCCCTGCGCATGGCATATAGATTGAAACCGATATACCAAATCATACCAAAGCCCAGAATGGCCCAAGCGACTGTAGGAGTTGTGTACCAGTCGACGACAACCTTCTTGGCCCTTGCGAATTTGCCAGTCGGCGGAACCCAGGAGGCGATGATGGGATAGGCACTACCAATACCAAAGAGAAAGGCTGCAGTAATGCTGATGAAGGGATTGAACTCGGATTTCTGGCGCCAGCGAGCACGGGCACTGAAGCGTAATTTAAGCATTCCCACGGAGATTGCGAAGCCAAAGACAGCAACAATGGTGTATGAATAGACATCAACTAGGAACCCGTACGCGTCGGTAGGGTGAAGTTTTATAGTTGCTAGAATCATGATGATTGTGAATGACCAGTGAAGGAACAATGCTCCAAATGGCGTTTCTTGAGAGTGCTCTCGAGGATCGAGCCAAGCTTTGCTCAATAGCCAGTGAAACTTCCTGTTGATGAATGAATGTTTGTCGTTCTGGATCCAGGTAAGAAAGCGACCGAATGATAGATTCTTCGTCTGACCGAAGAACTTGGCCCACGGGAGGATGCCTTCTTTGGCAATCTCTTGCTTCACTACACTTAGATTAGCAAAAAAATGGGATTCGTCGTCCAGCATCACTAACCTCTTGCAGCAGTAAACGTCATAACGACGATGTTTCCGAAGCTGGAAACTGCCATAAATGCCGCGAGAACCCTTCCTGGCAGTTTTTTATCGTCGGAAATGGCGCCAAAAGTCATTTGAAAAAATAGAAGCGCCACGTTAGCCTGCGGGTTGGCTTGCTCTATTGCAGGCACAACCACCATCTGAAAACCTGGTTCAGCTTGAGTTTATTGAGCGTGCATAGTCTAACTCACATAGGCAACGTTGACAAGCAAGTACAGACAACATATTATCGCAACACCGATCCAGGTCCCAACGGGCATTGTCTTTCGTGGCCGGCGAATTTCGCCAAGAACCTGTACTTGATTAGAGAAAGTAGGTGTGCTTTCGGAGGGTCACTTACATAATTGGGTTGGTCAAAACCACTCCATGCAAAAATGACAGCTAAAAACGCTTTGGTATAGCCATACGCTTCACTGGCAGGGTTCTTGAAAGCATTGTCGACAGCCATATTGTCAACTGCATAGCTTCTTGTGTCGAACGCACCAGCCCATGCGCAGATACCCGTTATAATGATCAACAACAGCATCATGACTTTTATGACTGCAAAAATATTCCCAAGCCATATACCTCCTCGACGTGATAGAGCATGGATCAGACAGGCGAATGTTGCAGCTGCAACCGCGAGCCCTCTGACAGCGCTGTTTGTAACTTCCACATTTGCTGCCTCGAGAGTTCGAATGCCGAAAATCAGGCAGTTTCCTGCCATATTCCCCAGAACTATGTATGCAGCTGCAAAAACGCAGGTTACAAGAAGGACAGTTCTCTGACGATATGCCGGCCAGGTAAAAACATACTGTAGCTGTAGTGCATTAGTGGTGCTCTGAAGTCTTGATGTCTATCTCTGTTTGGACTCACATAGTTCAAAGTCCCACCACTTCGTGGAATGCCTTGTTCCACCCCTTCAAATTTGTGACGTGGTGTGCTGAGGCCGAATTCAATGTTCAAGTAGGCTCCCGCAACCGTGTATATAGCCCCAGCAAGCCAGAAAAGTAGTGTGATCCCGACACTGCCGGTTCCACGAATGACGGTCGCGGGTGAGTTAAAAATTCCAGTTCCTACAACAGTCAATTACAGAGGATAGCAGGGGGGATTTATAGGTCTTACCAATGACTCTGTTGACAACAAGCGCAATGACGGACCAGTAACCTAGCCGGAAGCGTTCCTCTGGAGTCTTTGTGATGATGGTATTGGGAATATTTTCAGGAAGGATCTCGAAGATCGCAGAATTGATGCTGCTAGCCTCATCTCGAAACACCTCTTCAGTCCTTGACTCTGTAAATTGACCTGCTGTTGAAACCATAATGGTGATCTTCTCGCACCTTTCACTGACGCAAAATCGGAGGACAATTTGAAATGGTTCGTCTTTCAAAACGAGAGAAAAATCTGGGCGTAGCCCTGCTCACAAGGCGCATGTTTCTAATTAAACACATCTCGCCAAGTGGTTTGATTCAGCTTTTCTGTGATCGCATGTCATGTTTAAAGCTCTCGACAAGGCTGGAAATCCTTCAGAAGCATGCCAAGGATGGAGGCTGATGCAGGTGTGATAAGTACCGAGTGTTGATTGGAAACACGCACCTGCCTGCAAGCCTCATCCAATATTGAACATGGGGGAGCCGCCATACAACCCGGGCGCAGGGCAGATTTAAGAGCCGTTTGAGGAGACAGAGCGGCCAACTTCACCCTTCCCCTCGTCTCTGTGCGACTTCACAACAGGGGCGAGACAAAGCCAAGGTCCAAAACACAACCACCAAAATGACCCAGCCACCGCCACAAGAGGAGAAGATAAGACGCATGACTCTGTGAGCGAATCCATGAGCCTTCTGGATGTTTAATCTGCGGCTGAAATGCCTCACTGATCTGACATGAACAAATATTTTGCGAAGAGCGATCTGGTCGATCAGAACATTCACATACGCGATTGCATGAGGCCGCTGCGAAGCGGCATTGTCGTGGAAGCAATCTCTATAGTCTATCATCGTCAGTGAGATGAGCGCTTCAGCATCAGACCTGATCCGCGTTACGGCACTGGCCTGGGAGATCTATCGCTTGGGATGGAGTGAGGAATTCGATGCAAGTATGTGATGATCGATGTGGCTTGAACTCAGAGGACCAGACACTAATTAAGTGCAACGCGCAGGTCAACAGTACCATGACTTTGGAAGCGATATAAAGAGTCTGGCCGAGAACCTGAACAACATTGTCCGCGTCGTAGAAAATGCGCGAGCAACATGGATTCAAGAGTCGGTGCGGATAGCCCGGTCTCGGGGACCACCTCTCCAGAAAGACTGGGACCTTTCTTCACTCCAGGAGATCATCGGAGACTACAGAAGTACTCTCGAGGACTGCCAAAGGCTCCTAGAGCAGAACTACGAGTTTCGCAACAACCGAAATTTTGCATACAATATCGAATGGAACCTCGTAATCCAGCCGAAGGTTGACCGGCTTCGAAAACGACTGGAGTCACACAATTCTAAGATATCTATTCTCTTAAAGCCTTTGGAGCTCAATCTTCTATCCGATATCCATAGAGATCTAGCGGATCGAATCGATGCCGTCCATCGAAGCATACTTCACCTACACGGTCTTCTCATTCCCGATGTCGAGCAAGCGATTTCCGAGCAAGGACGAGCCGTTCCAATGCCTTTGATCGTGCCAGCAGATATCGAGAAACGATTTCAATCTGCTGCAGAAAGATCCTACCCGACGGTCAGGACACTTGGTAACTTTCCACTACAAGCTGGAGCCGATGCTTTTGTTACACACATGGACGAAAGTACGAAGAAGTTTTCAGCTGGAAACTTCCTCAACGAGCGAACCCCACCACCGAAGCAATATTTATCTCTTCTCAAGTGTATCTGGATCATGCGACGTCTTCAGGAGAGTTACGAACTGCGGTCAGCTCCAGATTCTTCACAATGGCCAGGATATATTGCTCAGCTGAACGAAGACTTATCTGTGGAATGCCTTCGATTTACAGCTCCTTCAGCTCAGCGACTCATCCCTCCAGATGTGAGCAGCCCTCGGCCCGAAGATGAGTACAGCATATGGCCTGGAGAGGATATTTCGGAATTCATTTCTCCTCATTCCGAAGTCTACTTGGAGGAACTTCTGAAGCTACCTATGCCGAGTCCATCTCCGTCACTTCGACGAGCAATGACGGTTTACAAGCTAGACGCAACCAAATACAGGCTGGTAGAGACCATTGAAGACACAGGCAGTCCCGCAGCACGCCGTCAGGAATATAAGATGGAGATCGATCTCAAGACAGTCAACCTAACCCCGATTTATGCCACACCAAGCTCCAGACCAAAGTCCATGGAAGTTCAACTCACTACCAGCAGCGCGAAGATCAACCCCACGTTTCAGGAACATAGACACATGCTCCGATTTCAGCATCTTTTGACCGGCTACAAAGTATATGAAAGATATGATCAAGCAATGATTACAGCTTCGTTCTTTATTTCTGGGCAAGAAAAGCCTATCGATGAACACGCCAGGATACAGATATGGCTTCCTCACCCCTTCGCATCACCGGACTCAGCAAATCCTTCGGCATTAACTCCTACAGCACTTCAAAGTCCTTCTTCGAGTACCTTTCAGAGCCCAACAATACAAAGCCCGATGCGAACCAACACCCGAGGTTCTCTGAATGCATCGATGGAGTCCATGACCATCGGGAGGAATTCCGGTCCGGTGAATGCTTCTATGGAATCCATATCAACTGGCAGAAACCGCGACAACAGAACACCAAGTCGACTCACCAAGTCTTCTAGTCGAGGCTCGATCGGAACTGCTAGAGATTCAGCGATAATGGGAAATAGTCGAGATGATGTCAGGTCCAGCGCGTTCAGCATGCGATCATTCACGAACAAGTCTCGTCAACGGCCGCCAAGTGTCATGACCACTTCCAGCACAACGTCTCGAAAGAGCACGGCAACTTCTATCACTACAATCAGTACTGGCGCCGGAAATAGAGCACACCTCCACACTAAACCCGCTAAGCCTCTGCTGGTAATCTTCCTCAAGGCCAAGGATGCAGCCGCCAAACTCGCGATAGTCGCAATACAGATGGACGACAAGACAGAAGTGAAGCGTGAACGATGCGGATGTCGATCTTCCAATAGCAACTGCAGGTCTAGTTGTATCGAGCGCTCAGATGGACCTTTGATGGTGCAGCGGTGGGATGCTGACCAGGGGCTTGGCAGTTGGAATTTGGCCAAGCTGGGAGTAGATCAGAGGAAGGAGTTACCTGCAGATGCATGGAACGACGTGAAGCGAGTATCACTGAATTTTGAAAAGACGGAAGGTATGTGCTGACAATTCCTGCCATCCTAGTCATTGGCAAAGAACTCGACTGACATGACTTCAGATAGGTACACTTTTTCCGGAAGCCCATGTGCGTGCAAGCCAAAGATGCAGCACGATTTGGCAAGATGTATACTTGATGGGCACCACGGCGTTTTTGGAGTTGTGAAGCAGATTGGAAGTCAGCGCTTACGGAATTACCATCAAGAGCGTGATCGGGCGTCTGGAGAAAACATGGTTCTTGGTTCTTTACCTGAAGATGATCAATGGTAGCCAGCACTCCCCAGATCTGTACGCTATAATGGCTTTCTCATGTATCATGAACTTTCAATAAATAGAGAATCGGAATCTTATGAAGCACTTGCAAAGCTCAGCCCTGGGCCTGAGGCCATATAAGCCACCCTTGAATTCATGAAGAACGAGTCGTTTCACACGCCTCTGTGCCATCACTTGATAGGGTCTAGTCACACAAAGCCATGTGCATGCAAGGATTCTCAAATAATCACTTAGGTGGAGGCACTATTCAGGTTTCTATAAATACCCATAGAAGGAAATGTAAGCCGGCATAGAGATTGAGCTGTCGCTGTAGCTCCCAGTCTTGGCCACGACTTCTACACCGTCACTTCTTCATGTCGAGGGCAGATACCCTCGTATTGAGCTGCAACTATGGTATTTCCCGACTTAACATGACGAGCATCATTTGACGAACATTTACACACCGAATGTAGCCAATTGTGGTGATGTGCATCTTCGTCGCCTCGTGTGGCGTCATTTCAAGCCGCTTCGAAAATGTTCCGGCACACCCAGTCAGGGGAGATTTAGACTTTGGTGGCTAGAAGTGCACGAAGGTAGCGTGCTGACCCCTAAAAAGGCCTACTTAGGCATGCCAAAAGCTACTAACCGGGCTGGCTAGGTAGCACGCGCCCCTTTTGAGCAGCCAAAACTCTTAGTTTTGTCATCAACATACAGGGTTTAGGTTGAATCCGTTATATAATTTACGGTTGCAACATATTACAACATGAAATGTAACATGGACACATGCCTGACACGGGCAACACGGGCAAGAGACATGAGATTACGGAGCACAGGTTTGTCACACCCGCGAGTGTTTAATTCTACGAACAAGCAGGGAGTGAACGGAAATGTTGTTTGCTTCGATCAACAGGGTGATTTTGACATGGTGATTCTATGCAATGCAGCCTAGCAGCCAAAAGGGGAGCTGCGCATGCGGAGAGATGGCAAATGCACATACTAGAGTAAATACCCGTGTTGTGCTACAAACCACTCTGAACATGCGTTTGATCGTATGAGTGAGGATCAAGCTTATTTTAGCACAATTGTTTTCGAATTTTTTTGCCTGACATATAATCCTCAACTTGCTTGCTTATCCAAGATTCGGAATCCGAATCACTTCACATAAAATATCATCCTATAGCATCCTCTTTCTCGAAGCCATCCATCTTTCTCAAGCTATACTGCATAACAAACTATTCGTCAGTATACCCTCGGGGCATCCCAGCCAGAATGGCCAATCATTCTCCCCTCAAAACTACTCGTATTCTACCAACAACATGTCTCAACAGGGAGAACCGAAGAACAAGGTTCCATGGAAGATCGGGATGGTCAATCCGGCCAAAATGATTATTTCGTTCGTCCTTGGAGTTGCCCTTGCTGCTGGCCATCATTGCTACTACTTACGACTTGAAGGCCGGAAAGTAAATCAAGTCTTTGGCAGTCAATGGACCGCCGACGCTGTTCATCATAGCCAGGAGTGGAAATTACGGTTCGGGATGGTACTGTCGTTTCTTGCTCAGGCATTCTTAATAGCAGTTGTGTCTATCGCATACGATCAGCACGTGTGGACCAGAGCTGAGAAAGAGTTCATCACGATCTCGGGATTTGGATGCGATGTTCTCGGCAATCAACAATCCTTGGGCTCTCTTCAGCTGGCACTATCTCTGACATGCGAATATTGCAGTGACTATGGCTATTATAGCTTGGTTAGTTAGCCATGAATAAACAGGCGATTTTCACTGGTGCTAATTCTGTGCAGGTTGATACCGCTCTCGATGCTCTTGACTTCTGCAACGTTGACCGTTGGGCGTGAGGGCGATCTTGGTACTGCAAAGATATCGGGCTCCAAGAACAGCACTTTCGACCAAACTGTCCTTGTCACGAGAATGAAGTAAGTGATTTATCGCTTATTCAACATGAGCCTGTCGAGTGTCAATAGCGGCTGACAAGATGCATCAAGCTCGCCAATTACAGTGAACCAGACAGTACCTCTCGACACGAACGACGCACTTGTATACGCCTATAACAGATTAACTCTACTCTATACTTACGGCGTAGTCGTAGGGTTGACATTACTTTGCATGGTAGTTGGTTTCATTGCGCTTCACCGTAACGGCGTTAGCCACAATTCTTCCTTCTCGTCAGTTGTTGCCACAACACGAAATCCTATGCTTGACAAACTCATGGAAGGCAATTCAATGAGTAGTCTACCTTTGACAAGAGAGATTGCAAAGAAAAAGTTGAAACTCGCGTTGCGAGAAACCGAGGGGTCAACAATACCGAGGATTGGATTCAGATTGAAAGAAGAACTCCAGTTACGGAGAGGAGCGGACTATTACTGAGCTACAGGCACGTCGAATATCAAAGCGGGGTACTGGGACAAAAGGTGTAAAGTATCAGGCGAGGAACTTTGAGAGTTGTGTGATACATGGCAGATGAGCCACAGTATGGAGCGAGGTCAGCAACTAATTTTGATATTACAACACAACTTCTCGTCATTTCACGACACGCGACTTACCTTGATTGCAAACGTATGAATATCATGGAGAACAAAAGCTCCGCTGAAACTCGAGGAGGGTAGATGAGAGACGTCGAAAATTAGAGCTGTACGTAGCTTCAAATGCGGCACTAGATTGTCTCCTTTCCGAGCCATGCCATGAATTCCGGCTCTCAGAGAGTCTTTTGACCCAACATATCAACGTATGATATAGGAAACAACGGTTCAGATAACTTATGCGGCATGGTGTACGATGGGTACTTGACTATCGGCTGCAGTAAAAGATGTCCGATTGAGGCACGTGCAGAACACCAATTCCAACGTACGGAGGTGTTAATTGCACGACGCACAACAATTTAAATCAAATTCTGTCTTAGGAAACATTTCGAGAATAGCAATACAATCTCTCTGTGAATTTTTAAGTGGTTTTAATTAGGGTATCGTGGACAAGGACACGATATCCTCGGTTTGTTTTACGTTGCCAAAATCGGCCACCTTTTAGTGCAGCCGATAGGCTTGAGAAGCCTGGTTTGAACACTTGAATAGAGCCGCGAAGTTATTCAGCCAATGCACGCCCAATACCCCGCATTGAACCCTGAAGCGACAGCGATCTTACTCGCTACATATCCCTGTGACGCACCCTGCACCCTCATTTTCAGGACAAACCCCTGTCCCGTTCCCGCGGAGTCAGATAAGGACGAAACTCGGGATTTGCACGTCATCACCCAGTTTTAAGAATTCCATCCATATCCGATACTTCCAGAAAGGATTTCTGTCTCGATTCTAAACCCCCAACTTTCCCAAATACTCAAGTCCTCAAGATGAAGCAAAATGTGATCATTGTTGGTTCTGGATGGGCTGGCTCAACCCTTTCCACCTCCCTGGATGAATCCAAATATTCTATCACAATTATCTCACCGGAAACGACGACTCCATACACACCTCTCCTTGCCAGTGCGGCATGCGGTCTGTATGACTTCAATATAGTCGAGACACCTATCAGACACACGAGCAAAAATATAAAATTTATCAAGGCTCGCGTGGAAGGCATCGATTTCAAGGGTAAGACTGTGAAATGCGTACCGACGTTCACCGACCTGGCGATCCAAACATTCAGCTTGGATTATGATATTCTGGCACTGGCTCCGGGGGTAAGGCTTTCATCCTAGCGGCTCTAGCATCCTCAGCTAACTGTGTTGTAGTGCACGAACAACACTTTTGGTACTCCTGGAGTTGCCGAAAATGCTCATTTCATTCGAAATGTCAAAGATGCCCAAGTTATTGCTGGCCTGGTCCAGGATGCTTTTGAAAAAGCATCTATCCCTGGCCTGACTGAGTCACAACAACGTTCGCTCCTGCATTTCGTAATTGTTGGTGCAGGCCCAACTGGCGTCGAAGTGTCATCCGAGCTCCATGACCTCTTTCATGGAGGGTACGCGAGATTGTACCCGCATCTGAAAGAGAAAGTTTGCATATCTGTTCACGATGTAGCCGACAAGGTTCTTTCCGGATTCGATTGCGAACTTCAGGAGTATGCGATGAAGAGCTTCAACAAAAGAGGCGTCGAGGTGTTGACTGGCAGTCATATCGAAAGAATCGAGAAGGGAGCACTTGTTACGAAGGAGAAGGGAAGGATCGAAGCGGGCCTGATCATCTGGGCGACGGGAAATAAATCAACTCCCCTGGTAGACTGCCTTCCAGTGAAGAAAACGCCGAGGAATCCAAGAGTCTTGACCGACGATTTTCTGCGTGTGTATTCTGAGTCCTCAGAGTCGCTGGACGGAGTGTATGCCTTGGGCGATGCAGCGGATGTCGAGAATGCAAGGCTTCCAACAACGGCAGAGGTCGCATGCCAGAAGGCTAATTACCTCGCTGAAATGCTGAATCAAGGGTTCAGTCGCAAGTTTGAATACAAGCAGGCAGCGATCGTGGCTTATCTGGGTCAAAACGACGGGGTTATTAGTGGGAAGAGTGATTACTCAGGAGCGCAGGCGTGGCTGGCCTGGAGAAGCAAGAACTTTCTCTGGACGCGTACTTGGAGACAAAAGGTTTTGATTGTTGTGGGTTGGTTCTTGGACTTGGTAACTGGCCGAGCTATCGCGCCTCGCTAATGCAAATGGCCGTCGGAGCTAGCTTTAACTTATGGCATTAATAATCTCTACAATCACGAAGCCATATTTTCCATGCTTGGTCTGTGTCTCTCCATACTTCACTTTCCATCGTATTGTCATGAGAACTTACAGAGTTCGTGCTGTGTAGCTGGCTGGATTTCTGTAGATTACAAAGAACACTGAAATGTCCTTGAACAGCTTCACCACTTATGGGGCCATCGGCTCAGGATAGCTAAGGCACAACTTGGACGCTCATTTATGGTCAGTCGAGGTCATACCATGTCTCACTTGATTATCTCTACGCTCAGGACTTAATGGCATGCTCAGGACAGTAATGTCACTCCAGGAAGTTTGTGTCTACGGAGTAAAAACAATATGGAAAGTGGAATTGATTTACGAGTCCGTTGCCGTAGAGTCCACATGTCTGTTGATGGTGCCAGTGCTAAGCGAGAATAAATTGGGGGGGGGGGGGGGGGGGGG